>CDZE01008742.1_pt1 | contig 145566 bp, 123 predicted proteins | sample 557341 | NCBI WGS metagenome assembly CDZE01 (sample SAMEA3182109, study PRJEB8094) | gut metagenome | biome: human; feature: gut; material: Stool; isolation source: human stools | place: Canada | collected 2013-04-23
AGCTCAGCTGGTTCAGAGCATCTGCCTTACAAGCAGAGGGTCGGCGGTTCGAATCCGTCAACGCCCACACAAAAACGAAACACTTCCGGCTCATTAACAAGGGCGTTTAGCTCAGCTGGTTCAGAGCATCTGCCTTACAAGCAGAGGGTCGGCGGTTCGAATCCGTCAACGCCCACACAAAAACGAAACACTTCCGGCTCATTAACAAGGGCGTTTAGCTCAGCTGGTTCAGAGCATCTGCCTTACAAGCAGAGGGTCGGCGGTTCGAATCCGTCAACGCCCACTACCAAAAGGGAAGTCTTACGAAGAAATTCGTGAGACTTTTTTTATTTCTTACCTCTTTTATACAAACTTTCTTTGTCCTTTTGCCTTATAACTCAGGAAAAAGAGTTAATTTTGCAGTCTGATAATTATCTAAGAAAACGTATGGAACTTGATGTATTAACGGCCATATCTCCGATTGATGGTCGATATAGAGGCAAAACTAAAGCTTTGGCAGCTTATTTCTCTGAATTTGCACTGATTAAATACCGTGTACAGGTAGAGGTGGAATACTTTATCACCTTGTGCGAACTCCCTTTGCCGCAATTAAAAGGAATCGATAACAGCGTGTTTGAAACTCTGCGTAATATTTACCGTAACTTTTCGGAAGCAGATGCACAGCGTATTAAAGATATCGAAAGTGTAACCAATCATGATGTGAAGGCCGTAGAATACTTCCTGAAAGAAGAATTTGACAAAATGGGGGGGATGGATGACTATAAGGAATTCATTCACTTCGGACTGACTTCTCAGGATATAAACAATACGTCTGTTCCTCTTTCTATCAAGGAAGCGCTCGATAAAGTGTATTATCCGTTGATTGAAGAACTGATTGCACAGTTAAAAACTTATGCAACAGATTGGGCTGATATTCCGATGCTTGCCAAAACTCACGGTCAGCCGGCTTCTCCTACCCGTTTAGGTAAAGAAGTAATGGTATTCGTTTACCGCTTGGAACGTCAGCTGGCTATGTTGAAGGCTTGCCCGATTACCGCTAAGTTTGGCGGTGCTACCGGCAATTACAATGCACATCATGTGGCATATCCTCAGTATGACTGGAAACAGTTCGGTAATCGTTTCGTTGCAGAAAAACTGGGACTGGAACGTGAAGAATATACGACTCAGATTTCAAACTATGATAACCTCTCTGCTGTTTTTGATGCAATGAAGCGTATCAATACTATAATGGTAGATATGAACCGGGACTTCTGGCAATATATCTCTATGGAGTATTTCAAACAGAAGATAAAAGCCGGAGAAGTCGGTTCGAGCGCAATGCCGCACAAAGTGAACCCGATTGACTTCGAAAATGCGGAAGGAAACTTGGGGATCGCCACTTCCATTCTGGAACATTTGGCTGTGAAGCTTCCGGTTTCCCGTTTGCAGCGTGATTTGACCGACTCTACCGTTCTGCGTAATGTAGGCGTACCTTTCGGGCATATTGTGATTGCAATTCAGAGTTCTTTGAAAGGACTTCGCAAACTATTATTGAATGAATCGGCTATTTACCGTGATTTGGATAACTGCTGGAGCGTAGTAGCTGAGGCTATCCAGACAATCCTGCGCCGTGAGGCTTATCCGCATCCGTATGAAGCGTTGAAAGCTTTGACGCGGACAAATCAGGCGATTACGGAAAATTCTATCAAAGAGTTTATCGAAGAACTGAATGTAAACGAAGATATTAAAAAAGAGTTAAGAGCAATTACTCCGCATACTTATACGGGGCTTTAATTGTTTACTTATACAATAAACGTGTTTTTTAAATAGGCCGTGAGGCCAAAGTCTAATTTTATTCGAATAAAAAAATGAGCACAGAAAACGAAGAATGGCGCGAAAATTCTTTCAATGAAGAGAATACAGGTGCCGGCCGTGATGGTAACAGGTCGTACAACAGAGAGGGAGGAGAACGTCCGTATCGTCCTTCTTACAACCGTGAAGGTGGGGATCGTCCGTATCGCCCGAGATTTAATGCCAACAATGAAGGGGGCGAACGCCCACAGCGTTCGTATGGTGATCGCTCTTATGGCGACCGTCCGCAACGTCCTTCTTACAATCGTGAAGGCGGTGATCGTCCGTATCGTCCTCGCTTCAATAACAATAGTGAAGGTGGCGACCGTCCGCAACGTCCTTACAACCGCGAAGGTGGTTCTTATGGTGATCGTCCTCAACGCCCTTCCTACAATCGTGAAGGTGGTGATCGTCCGTATCGTCCGAGATTTAATCCGAATTCTGACGGCAGCGACCGTTCTCAGCGTCCTTACAACCGTGAAGGCGGCGAACAACGCTCTTATGGTGATCGTCCGTATCGTCCCCGTTTCAATAGTGGTGAAGGTGGCGACCGTCCTCAGCGTCCTTACAACCGCGAAGGTGGTGACCGCCCGTATCGTCCTCGCTTCAATAGTGGTGAAGGTGGAGGCTATCGCAGCAACAACGGTGGTGGCTATCGTCCGAGATTCAATAATGACCGTCAGGGCGGTTACCGTCCTCGTCCACGTACCAGCGATTATGACCCGAATGCTAAATATAGCATAAAGAAACAAATCGAGTACAAGGAACAGTTTGTTGACCCGAACGAACCGATTCGTCTGAATAAATTCCTGGCTAATGCCGGTGTTTGTTCACGTCGTGAGGCTGATGAATTTATTACAGCAGGTGTGGTTTCTGTAAATGGTGAAGTTGTTACTGAATTGGGTACAAAAATCAAACGCTCGGATGTCGTGAAATTCCACGATGAACCGGTTAGCATCGAACGTAAGGTATATGTATTGCTGAATAAGCCGAAAGATACTGTTACCACATCGGATGATCCGCAGGAGCGCCGTACGGTAATGGATTTGGTAAAAGGCGCTTGTAACGAACGTATCTATCCGGTAGGACGTCTTGACCGTAACACGACTGGTGTACTGTTACTGACAAATGACGGTGACTTGGCTTCCAAGCTGACACATCCGAAATTTCTGAAAAAGAAAATTTATCATGTTCATCTGGACAAGAACCTGACAAAAGCGGATATGGATCAGATTGCAGCCGGCATCCAGTTGGAAGACGGTGAAATCCATGCAGACGCTATCAGCTATACCGATGATTTCAAGAAAGACCAGGTAGGTATCGAAATTCACTCCGGTAAGAACCGTATCGTTCGCCGTATTTTCGAATCACTGGGTTATAAAGTAGTAAAACTCGACCGTGTATTCTTCGCCGGACTGACTAAAAAAGGTTTGCGTCGCGGAGACTGGCGTTACCTGTCGGAAGCAGAAGTAAACTACCTCCGCATGGGTTCGTTTGAATAATAAGTTAATAAATAACAACTTGGCAGAGGACGGGGAAAGAAAGCAGGAAAAATGAATCTTGTGTTTTAAACCTCGTCTTCTTGTATCTAAAAAGAATAAGTTAAATGGAAAAGATTGGTAGAACAAAAATTGTTGATCTGTTGAAGCGTACGGATATCGGCGCTATGGTCAATGTGAAAGGATGGGTTCGCACCCGCAGAGGTAGCAAACAAGTAAACTTTATCGCACTGAATGACGGTTCTACAATAAATAATTTGCAGGTCGTAGTAGATTTGGCTAATTTTGATGAAGAGATGCTGAAACTGATTACTACCGGCGCTTGTATCAGCGTGAACGGTGAAATGGTGGAATCGGTAGGCTCCGGCCAAAAGGTGGAAGTGCAGGCTCGTGAAATCGAAGTGCTGGGTACTTGCGATAACACATACCCGTTGCAGAAGAAAGGGCACTCTATGGAATTCTTGCGCGAGATTGCCCATTTGCGTCCGCGTACCAATACTTTTGGTGCGGTGTTCCGTATTCGTCATAACATGGCAATTGCTATCCACAAGTTTTTCCATGACAGGGGATTCTTCTATTTCCATACGCCAATCATTACAGCTTCAGACTGTGAAGGTGCCGGACAGATGTTTCAGGTGACTACCATGAATCTGTATGACTTGAAGAAAGACGAAAGAGGTTCTATCTCTTATGATGATGATTTCTTCGGCAAGCAGGCCAGTTTGACTGTTTCCGGTCAGTTGGAAGGTGAGCTGGCTGCCACAGCTTTGGGAGCTATCTATACATTTGGTCCTACGTTCCGTGCCGAAAACTCCAATACTCCCCGTCACTTGGCTGAGTTTTGGATGATTGAGCCGGAAGTTGCTTTCAACGACATCGCAGACAATATGGACTTGGCAGAAGAGTTCATTAAATATTGTGTGAAATGGGCGTTGGATAACTGTGCGGATGACGTGAAATTCCTGAATGATATGTTCGATAAGGGATTGATTGAACGGCTGCAAGGTGTATTGAAAGATAATTTTGTACGTTTGCCTTATACAGACGGTATCAAGATTCTGGAGGAAGCTGTTGCAAAAGGCCACAAATTTGAGTTCCCGGTTTATTGGGGTGTGGACTTGGCTTCCGAACACGAACGTTATTTGGTGGAAGAACATTTCAAGTGTCCGGTAATCCTGACTGACTATCCGAAGGAGATCAAAGCCTTCTATATGAAGCAAAACGAGGATGGTAAGACGGTACGTGCAATGGATGTTCTTTTCCCGAAAATCGGTGAAATCATAGGCGGTTCCGAACGTGAATCAGATTATGATAAGCTGATGACTCGTATTGAAGAAATGCATATCCCGATGAAGGATATGTGGTGGTATCTGGATACCCGCAAGTTCGGTACTTGTCCTCACTCCGGCTTCGGGCTTGGTTTTGAACGTTTGTTACTTTTCGTAACAGGCATGTCAAACATCCGTGACGTGATACCGTTCCCGCGTACACCGAGAAATGCTGATTTCTAATATTTCGGTATATTTATGTAAAACTCGCATAATCTTTTGGTTATGCGAGTTTTTTTATGCACTTTATTGTTCTATTCTCAAAATAAATCTTTATATTTGGACATACGCATTCAAGAGTGTTAACTAAAATAATACGGCAATGAAAAAACTCTATTTCTTTACCATGCTTTCAATAATGTTGTTGGCGGTAACAGGTGCGATGGCCCAAAAGAAAACTAAATTCAAGGTGGCCGAGTTGAAAGGAATCTGGCAACTTTGCCATTATGTGTCGGAGTCTCCCGATGTTCCGGGAGAGTTGAAACCCAGTAATACATTTAAGGTATTGAGTGATGATGGAAGAATCGTGAACTTCACTATTATTCCCGGTTCCAGTGCAATTGTTACGGGATATGGGTCGTGGAAGCAGTTGACAGATGATTCTTATAGAGAAAGTATCGAGAAGAATATTCATCTTCCGATGTTGGATAATCAGGACAATATTCTGGAATTTGAAATAAAGGATAGCGATTATCTGCATTTAAAATACTTCATCAAGAATGACTTGAATGGAAATGAATTGAACACCTGGTATTATGAAACCTGGAAAAGAATAAGTATGCCGGCCAAGTTTCCGGAAGATATTGTGAGATAAAGATAATTTGATTGTTATTATAGTCTGCATATTACTTCTTTAAAGGAGAAGATATGCAGACTTTTTTATGCCTGTTTTTCGTTCTATTTCTTCTTGTTTGCCAATTAGATATATTCAAAAAAAGCAAGAAATAGTTTGCCAATTCAAAGAAAAGCCGTACTTTTGCAAGCCGATTATTATCACAAAATGATAAGAGATTAATTCATAGCAAGTTAGTCGTCCTTTGTCCGGGGAAGACTAATAAGTGGTGAAGAATATTTTTAGTAGTAACATTTAAAAAACAAAATTAGAGTGGATACTTTAAGTTACAAGACCATTTCTGCCAACAAAGCAACGGTAACCAAAGAATGGGTTATTGTTGACGCTACAGACCAAACACTGGGTCGTCTGGGAGCAAAAGTTGCAAAATTGTTGAGAGGAAAGTACAAACCAAACTTTACTCCTCACGTAGACTGCGGTGATAACGTTATCATCATCAATGCAGACAAAGTAAAACTGACTGGTAACAAGTGGAATGACAGAGTTTATTTGTCATATACAGGCTACCCTGGTGGTCAGAGAGAAATGACTCCTGCCCGTTTGATTGCAAAACCGAACGGTGAAGAGAGATTACTGAAAAAAGTAGTGAAGGGCATGCTTCCTAAGAACATTTTGGGAGCTAAATTGCTGAACAATTTGTATGTTTACGCTGGTAGCGAACACAAACAAGCAGCTCAGAACCCGAAAATGATTGATATTAATTCATATAAATAAGATATAATGGAAGTAGTAAATGCATTAGGCAGACGTAAACGTGCAATTGCACGTATTTTCGTAAGCGAAGGTACAGGAAAGATTACTATTAACAAGAGAGACCTTGCAGAGTACTTTCCATCAACTATTCTTCAGTATGTTGTAAAACAACCATTGAACAAGATTGGTGCTGCTGAGAAGTATGACATCAAAGTAAACTTGTGTGGTGGTGGTTTCACAGGTCAGTCTCAGGCTTTGCGTTTAGCAATTGCCCGTGCATTGGTTAAAATCAACGCTGAAGATAAAGCTGCTCTTCGTGCAGAAGGCTTTATGACTCGTGACCCGCGTTCTGTTGAGCGTAAGAAACCGGGACAGCCGAAAGCTCGTAGAAGATTCCAGTTCAGCAAGCGTTAATGGGCTGCCTGACCGAGGAATATGTTTAGTATCTAAACTACTGGGACTCTACTCATAGACTACCCGGCGGTTGGTTTAGAAAAAACAAAAAAGAAAGTAAACGATTTAAAGAAAAACAAGATGTCAAGAACAAATTTTGATACATTATTGGAAGCCGGATGCCACTTCGGACACCTTAAAAGAAAGTGGAACCCTGCAATGGCTCCTTATATTTTCATGGAACGCAATGGTATTCACATCATTGACCTCCACAAAACAGTTGCAAAAGTAGATGAAGCTGCTGAAGCTTTGAAACAGATTGCTAAATCAGGCAAGAAAGTTCTTTTTGTTGCTACTAAAAAACAAGCTAAACAAGTTGTAGCTGAGAAAGCTCAATCTGTTAATATGCCTTATGTAATCGAACGCTGGCCGGGTGGTATGTTGACTAACTTCCCGACTATCCGTAAGGCTGTGAAGAAAATGGCTACTATCGACAAATTGACTAACGATGGTACTTATTCTAACCTTTCTAAGAGAGAAATTCTTCAGATCTCTCGTCAACGTGCAAAATTGGACAAGACTTTGGGTTCTATCGCTGACTTGACTCGTCTGCCGTCTGCATTGTTCGTTATCGACGTAATGAAAGAAAATATCGCAGTTCGCGAAGCTAACCGTTTGGGTATTCCTGTATTTGGTATCGTTGATACTAATTCTGACCCTTCAAACGTAGATTTCGTAATTCCTGCTAATGATGATGCTACTAAATCAGTAGAAGTTATTCTGGATGCTTGTTGTGCTGCTATGATCGAAGGCTTGGAAGAAAGAAAAGCTGAAAAGATCGATATGGAAGCTGCCGGTGAAGCTCCTGCTAACAAAGGCAAGAAGAAATCAGCTAAAGCAAGACTCGACAAATCTGACGAAGAAGCTATCAACGCAGCTAAAGCTGCTGCTTTCTTGAAGGAAGACGAAGAGGCTTAATATAATAATGTGCCAATTTGCTAATGTGCAAGGGTATGCTTATACACTTGCATCTTGATTGGCAGATTGGCACATTTTTTTGTTTTGAAAATTATTATTCATTTAAATAAAAGAAATTATTATGGCTGTAACTATGGCTGATATTACCAAGCTGCGTAAAATGACCGGAGCTGGTATGATGGATTGTAAAAACGCATTGACTGAAGCTGAAGGCGATTTCGACAAGGCAATGGAAATTATCCGTAAGAAAGGGCAAGCTGTTGCTGCTAAGCGTTCAGAGCGTGAAGCTGCTGAAGGTTGCGTTTTGGCTAAGACTACCGGTGACCGTGCTGTTATCATTGCTTTGAAGTGTGAAACTGACTTTGTGGCTCAGAATGCAGATTACGTGAAGCTGACTCAGGATATTCTTGATCTTGCTGTGGCTAACAAATGCAAGACTTTGGAGGAAGTAAAAGCATTGCCGATGGGTAACGGTACTGTACAGGATGCAGTAGTTGACCGTAGCGGTATCACTGGTGAAAAAATGGAACTTGATGGTTACATGACTGTAGAAGGTGTATGCACTGCTGTTTACAACCACATGAACAGAAATGGTCTTTGCACTATTGTTGCTTTCAACAAGGAAGTTAACGATCAGTTGGCTAAACAAGTAGCTATGCAGATTGCTGCCATGAACCCGATTGCCATTGATGAAGATGGCGTTTCTGAAGAAGTAAAACAGAAAGAAATCGAAGTTGCCATTGAGAAGACAAAAGCAGAACAGGTACAGAAGGCTGTAGAAGCAGCTCTGAAGAAAGCTAACATCAACCCGGCTCATGTGGACAGCGAAGAACACATGGAAAGCAACATGGCTAAAGGCTGGATTACTGCTGAAGATGTAGCGAAGGCAAAAGAAATCATTGCTACCGTTTCTGCTGAAAAGGCTGCACATCTGCCTGAACAAATGATTCAGAACATTGCTAAAGGCCGTCTGGGTAAGTTCTTGAAAGAAGTTTGCCTGTTGAATCAGGAAGATATCATGGACGCTAAGAAGACAGTAAGAGAAGTGTTGGCAGCAGCTGATCCTGAACTGAAAATCGTTGACTTCAAGCGTTTCACTTTGAAAGCTGAATAATCAGTCAGGAAACTGAGAATATAGGAGGCTGTCTTCAAATCTTTTTTTTGAGGACAGTCTCATTTTTTTGTTATTTCAATGCTTTGTCTATTTCCTTCATCAACTTGTCCATTTCCTCTTTTTGGTAACCGACAGTAGCGGATATCACTTTCCCTTCTTTGTTAATCAGGTAACTTCTGGGAATGTACTGACTGGCAAATTTATTCGTGACTTCCCGTTTGGGATCCGGGTAGAGAGGAAACGTAAATTCTTTGCGCTTGTTGTATGCCGTTAATTCCTCATCGGTATGCTCACGTCCGATCACTATCATGCGGAAATCCTTGTTGTCTTTATATTTGGGCCAAAGGGTTTTCTGAACTTCTGCCAGTTCACTCTGGCAAGGACCGCACCAAGTGGCAAAGATATTAATGAGTACTACTTTCCCTTTCAAGTCTGCGGAATTTACTGTTCCGTTGACGGTCGAAGTAAGGGTGAAAGCAGGCATCTTGTCGCCTGTTTTGACTATATCCCCTTTGTCGTTCTGTGCAAACGACAGCAGTGAGAATAACGCTGCTGCACAAAATAAAGTAACTTTCTTCATTTCTTATATCTTTTAAATAAGTTAGCCTCCTATACCTTTTGTTTTCGTGTATCCTTCCCTGACAAGCAGTTCCATGACCTTAGTCTTGAAATCCCCTTGTATGATGATTTCTCCGTCTTTAGCTGAACCACCTACTCCGCATTTACTTTTCAGCAGCTTGCCCAGTTCCTTCAAGTCGTTCTCCGTACCGACAAATCCGGTAATTAATGTTACCACTTTACCACCCCGGTTTTTCTTGTCAATGGAAACTCGGAGGTTTTGTTTGTCTTTATCGAGAGTGACCTGTTCTTCGTCATTATCCATTTCGTAGCCAAAATCAGGGTTCGTGGAATACACCACATTCAGCCTGTCTTTCCAATCGTTCTTTTTCATGCTTCTTCTTTTTATTTCTTCCCAAAAGTATCAAACTTATGGAAAAGAGCAAAATTTGCATTGGTTTTCATTGTTTTGTTTAATCTCTATTAAGGTTTTGCGATATTGGGTTGTCAGTCTCAAAAAATAATGTACTTTTGCAAAATACCAAATTATGTAAGAAGTATGAGCACTTATATACCAAAAGAGGCGGATAAAGTGCCGGAGCCTACCTTGCGCAGACTTCCCTGGTATCTGTCTAATATAAAACTGATGAAAGAAAAAGGAGAACAATACGTTTCTTCTACACAAATCTCTAAGGAAATAAATATTGACGCATCCCAAATCGCCAAAGATTTGTCGTACGTCAATATATCGGGGCGTACGAGAGTGGGGTATAACATTGACGCACTGATTGAGGTATTAGAGAGCTTTCTAGGATTTACCAATATGCATAAAGCCTTCTTGTTTGGTGTAGGTAGTCTGGGGGCCGCTTTGCTCCGGGACTCGGGTTTGCATCATTTCGGACTGGAGATTGTGGCAGCTTTTGATGTCAACCCCGAATTGGTGGGAAAAGACCTGAATGGCATTCCTATTTTTCATTCTGATGATTTCGAAACAAAGATGAAAGAATATGACGTGAATATCGGTGTGCTGACAGTACCTATTAATATAGCTCAGGAAATTACAAATAAAATGGTAGACGGAGGTATAAAGGCGGTATGGAATTTTACTCCGTTCCGTATTCGCGTACCGGAGAATATTGTGGTGCAGAATACTTCCCTTTATGCCCACTTGGCTGTAATGTTTAACCGATTGAACTTTAACGAGAAATAAATGAAGATTATTGCAGTAGGAATGAACTACGCCCGGCACAACAAAGAACTGGGACATACACAGATAAATACGGAACCGGTGATTTTTATGAAGCCCGATTCCGCTATCCTGAAAGATAGTAAACCCTTTTTCATTCCCGATTTTTCTAACGAGATACATTATGAGACGGAACTGGTGGTCCGTATCAACCGGCTGGGGAAGAATATCGCTCCCCGTTTTGCTAACCGCTATTATGACGCAGTGACCGTAGGCATTGACTTTACTGCCCGTGACCTTCAACGGAAGTTCCGCGAGCAGGGCAACCCCTGGGAACTCTGCAAAGGCTTTGACTCATCGGCTGCTATTGGTACTTTTGTTCCGGTAGATCGCTATAAGGATATCCAGAACCTGAATTTTAATCTCCTGATTGACGGTAAGGAAGTGCAGAGTGGCTGTACGGCAGATATGCTTTTCAAGATAGACGATATCATTGCTTATGTCAGCCGTTTTGTGACGCTTAAAATCGGAGATCTCCTGTTTACGGGTACGCCTGCCGGTGTAGGTCCGGTCAGTATCGGACAGCATTTGCAGGGATATCTGGAAGGTGAGAAACTGCTGGATTTCTATATCCGCTGATTCATCCGTTCATCAAAAAAACATTTAGTATACAATTTATGAAAATAAGAGTAGGTTTTGGCTTCGATGTACATCAACTGGTCGAGGGGCGTGAGTTATGGTTGGGCGGTGTCCTTTTGGAGCATACGAAAGGGCTGTTGGGACATTCGGACGCCGACGTGCTGCTGCACGCTGTTTGCGACGCTTTATTGGGAGCGGCCAATATGCGTGATATCGGTTATCATTTCCCGGATACAGCCGGAGAGTTTAAAAATATTGATAGCAAGATTCTGTTGAAAAAGACTGTGGAACTGATTGTCGGCAAAGGATATAAGGTCGGCAATATTGACGCGACGATTTGTGCGGAACGTCCGAAGCTGAAGGCACATATCCCTTTGATGCAGGAGACGATGGCAACCGTAATGGGGATTGACGCAGATGATATCTCGATCAAAGCTACTACTACCGAGAAGCTTGGATTTACCGGTCGTGAAGAAGGTATCTCCGCTTATGCCACGGTACTGATAGAGAAGACTAATTAACCCCCTAAAATAAATAAAACATGATTAGAACTTTAAATTTCTGCTTAACACTGTTAGCTTTATTCTTAACTACTTTCTGTATGGCTCAAAAGAGCGAGTTGAAGTTTAATAAAGACGGTAAGTTTAAAATAGTACAATTTACCGATGTACATTTTAAATATGGCAATCCGGCCTCGGATGTAGCGTTGGAACGTATAAACCAGGTGCTTGATGCCGAACAACCGGATGTGGTAATTTTCACCGGTGATGTGATTTATTCCGCTCCGGCAGATTCCGGTATGTTGAAGGTTCTGGAGCAGGTGTCCAAACGTAAACTCCCTTTCGTTGTGACTTTTGGCAATCATGATGATGAACAAGGATTGACCCGGACGCAATTGTACGATATAATCCGTACCGTTCCGGGGAATTTAATGCCCGACCGGGGAACTGCTTTGTCACCGGATTATGTGCTGACAGTGAAGTCTTCTTCCGATCCTAAAAAAGATGCAGCTTTGCTTTATTGTATGGACAGCCATTCCTATTCACCGTTGAAAGACGTGAAAGGATATAACTGGCTTACGTTCGATCAGATAAATTGGTATCGCCAGCAAAGCGCAGCTTATAAAGCTCAGAACGGTGGCCAACCAGTGCCCGCTCTGGCCTTTTTCCATATTCCTCTGCCCGAATATCATGAAGCTGTCCGTGACGAAAATGCAGCTCTGCGGGGTACTCGAATGGAAGAGGCTTGTTCGCCGAGAATAAACACGGGAATGTTTGCCGCTATGAAAGAAGCGGGAGATGTAATGGGAGTATTTGTCGGACACGACCACGATAATGATTACGCGGTCATGTGGAAAAACATCCTATTGGCTTACGGGCGCTATACCGGTGGGAACACTGTGTATAACCATTTGCCGAACGGCGCCCGTATCATCGTATTGGATGAAGGCGCCCGTACATTTACTTCCTGGATCCGTCAGAAAGACGGCATCGTGGATAAGGTCTCTTATCCGGCAAGCTTTGTCAAGGACGATTGGACTAAACGTTGAGGTTGGTAAACTTCACATGACTAAGGCGTGTATATTTAGAACCATAGCTTTCGTATCGGCGTGACACTTTCGCCGATTCGATGTAGATAATCTCTCCCAGTCGGTATTCATGTTCTATCCCGGATAGAGTACATGATACTGCACTGGGATTTTTAGATGGAATACTCATAACAGCCAAGTTGCCGCTTGCATCGGTCAGTATGAGTATCTGTTTGACAAAAAACTGTGGGGTGGTTCCGTTTACTCTTGTCTTGTACGGGTCATCTTCCAGCCGCACACGGGTCACTTTCAGTTTCAAGTCTGTCAGTTTCTCTCCCAGCTCTCCCAGATACCGGCTTGACGAACGTTTCTCTCTCGATTTTCTCTGCATTATATCCAGGTGTATGGAGTGATACGCCTGTGCTATTTTGACGAAACGTTCCTGTTTGGGAATCTTTGGAGTAAACTTATAGGCTATCCAACTTAAATAGGAAGGGTCTATTTTTAGGATTTCATGCAGGAAGTGTCCGCGATATTTCCCGAAGAAGATCAGATCGTCACCATTACTCTGCATTCTTTTCTCATTATAATCCACAAGAATAAGGCAGCGTTTCGAGTAATAGAACATCGTACTGGCCACTCGGAGAGACTCGTTAATATCCGGTGACAGATCATGTATGTAAAGAATCGACTGTTTTTCGGGCAGGGGAGAATAGAGCCAAAGGGAATAGTTTGGTTTCCCCGGTCGGGGTAACACCACCAAGTAAACACCCTCCTCTTTGAAAGAGGCTCTGCCTCGGTTGTATTCATTCAGTTTGGCATACAATAAGGCTTGCTCGTTCTCGGAAATGCCCGGTAATCTGGGGTTAGCCATAATTGTTCTCGCTTTTGGTATATTTCAAATATAGGCAATTTTATTCAGAAAAGCAACTTCTTTTTTATAAAATCACTTCAATTAAGTATCGTTTTGAGGAAAGACAGCTTCACTAGTAAAAGTTATACATACATTTTACCCTCATACTTTCATAGATAGCCTTAATCCCTTTATTCATCATGGTTACAGGTATGAGGGTAACTATGAGGGTAAGGTGAGGGTAACTTTTACCCTCATAGCGTGTCTGGTCTTGATTTTGGTTGACTGGCTATACTACACAATTCTCCTATATACTATACATTAGTGCTTAGGTTTTCTTCTGTAAACTCTCAATGTTCTTCAAAAACTCACATAAGTTAGCAAAATTGTTTACGTATGTTAGCTTATTTGTTTACTGATGATAGCTTATTTATTCACAGTAGTGAGCTCTTGATGATTTCTAAGGAAAAACATATAAACAGTTTGAGGTTGTGCGAGGAGTTGACCCGTTGTTGGACGAGGAAGCGCTTCGAGTAGTAAAAGGAATTCCAGGAAAATGGGTACCTGGTAGAGAAAAAGGGAAGAAAGTCCCGGTGTCATATACTATCCCGGTTAGTTTCCGACTGAGTGGGGAAAATAATTCTTCCTCTTCAAATGAAGGACTGAAGGTGAATAAGAATATAAAGGCGTCTTTGGAAGGAGTCTGGCAAATTTGTACTCATGTGGAACCTTTAGGATACGGAAAGTTTGATATCCAAACCGGACCTTATATGAAAATATTATCATCGGATAAGAACTTTTTCAATATACATTTAGCAATAACGGATGAGAGAGCTGTTATAACGGCAATGGGAACTTATGCTCAAACATCTGACTGTACTTATGTTGAAAAAATCTTTAAATCGATAACTGATCCGGAACTAACAGGAGCAGATAGTAAACTGAAATTTGAATTTATTTCGGAGAATCTGTTACAGATTAGTTATCAATTACCAGGTCGCCCGTTGCCGAGTAAAGAAATTTGGGTTCGGGTTATTCAGCCGAATTTGAAGCAACCTGAATTGTTCCCTCAAACTTTATGACAACTAGCAGTTTGTGAAAAGATATAGTAACAAATAATATTTCAGAAGAACAGGAAAATAGTATTCTCTACATCTATGATGTTTCGTTCGCAATAAATTTATATTCTCCGAAGAATCCCGTATATTTGTTGCCATATAATTTTCAGAATTCGGATGAAAGAACGAAATAAAAGAGTATTAGTCGGAATGAGCGGCGGTATTGACAGTACCGCCACTTGTCTGATGTTACAGGAGCGAGGATACGAAATAGTAGGAGTAACCATGCGTGTATGGGGCGACGAGCCGCAAGACGCCAGAGAGCTGGCTGCGCAAATGGGGATTGAACATTATGTGGCGGATGAGCGTATCCCTTTCAAAGAGACGATCGTAAAGAATTTCATAGACGAGTATAAGCAAGGACGTACGCCGAATCCGTGTGTGATGTGTAACCCTTTATTTAAGTTTCGTGTCCTGACGGAGTGGGCGGACAAACTGGGTTGTGCCTGGGTTGCTACCGGACATTATTCCCGCTTGGAAGAGAGAAACGGGGATATTTATATAGTAGCCGGAGATGATGACAAGAAAGACCAGTCTTATTTTCTTTGGCAACTGGGGCAGGATGTATTGAGGCGTTGTATTTTCTCTTTGGGGGATTATACGAAAGTGAAAGTACGCGAATACCTTGCTGATAAAGGCTACGAAGCCAAGTCCAAAGAAGGAGAGAGTATGGAAGTCTGCTTTATTAAAGGTGATTACCGTGACTTCCTTCGTGAACAGTGCCCGGAACTGGATAACGAAATAGGACCGGGGTGGTTTGTCAATTCCGAAGGAGTGAAGTTGGGGCAGCATAAAGGTGCGCCCTATTATACGATCGGTCAGCGAAAAGGCCTGGAGATTGCGTTGGGCAAACCGGCTTATGTGTTGAAAATCAATCCGCAGAAAAATACGGTAATGCTTGGCGATGCCGAACAGTTGCGGACGGATTATATGCTGACGGAGCAAGATAAGATTGTGGATGAACGGGAATTGTTCCAATGCGAGAATCTGACGGTAAGGATTCGTTATCGAAGCCGTCCGTTGCCTTGCCGGGTGAAGCGGTTGGCGGATGGACGACTGTTGGTGCGATTTCTTGAAACGGCCTCGGCTATTGCCCCCGGACAATCTGCTGTGTTCTATGACGGAAGGCGGGTACTGGGCGGAGCTTTTATTGCTTCGCAACGAGGAATCGGATTGGTGATTTTGGAGAACGAAGGATTTTGATTGATTAAAACAAAGATAACTTATGAAGAAACTTGTATTATTGGTTTTTGCCTTGAATATTTGTTTGGGTACTTTTGCGCAATTCACGCCGGGGGATACCCTGAAGTATCGTATCAGTCTGAAAGACAAAGCGGCTACGGACTACTCTTTGCAAAAGCCTGAGATGTATTTGTCCAAGAAATCTATTGAACGGAGAAAAAGACAGGGATTGGAGATAGATTCTACTGACCTGCCGGTATGTAAGAAATATGTGGATGCGATACGCAAGAAAGGCGTTCATGTGCTTGTTACAGGAAAATGGGATAATTTCGTCACTGTTTCCTGTAATGATAGTATGTTGATTGCTGAAATAGCCGGGTTGCCCTTCGTCCGTTCCACGGAGAGAGTTTGGAGAGGTGTCGCCAAACGAGCTTCTGAGAGAGATTCATTGATTAATAAACCTTTACGTACGGACAGCCTTTACGGTCCCGCAATTACTCAAATAAAGATGAGCCATGCGGACCGTCTCCATGAAGCAGGCTTCAAGGGGCAGGGGATGACGATTGCTGTTATTGATGCCGGATTTCATAATGTTGACAAGATAGAGGCAATGAAAAATATCAATATTCTGGGTACTCGTGACTTCGTGAATCCGGAAGCCGATATCTATGCAGAGAGCAGTCACGGAATGTCCGTGCTTTCCTGTATGGCAATGAATCAGCCGAATGTGATGATTGGTACGGCTCCCGAGGCCTCTTATTGGTTGCTTCGCAGTGAGGACGAGTATTCGGAGAATTTGGTGGAACAGGATTACTGGGCGGCAGCTATCGAATTTGCCGATAGTGTCGGAGTGGATTTGGTAAATACGTCTCTCGGATATTATTCATTTGATGACCCGGCGAAGAATTACCGCTATCGTGATTTGAACGGACATTATGCATTGATGTCCCGTGAGGCGGCGAAAGCGGCAGATAAGGGAATCGTTGTAGTATGCAGTGCGGGAAACTCCGGGTCCGGTTCGTGGAAGAAGATTACGCCTCCGGGAGATGCGGAGAATGTGATAACCGTAGGTGCGGTGAACAAATATGGAGTTCTGGCTCCGTTCTCTTCTGTTGGGAATACGGCCGACGGACGGGTGAAGCCGGATGTTGTTGCCGTAGGTCTGGGCTCGGATGTAATGGGAACGGACGGTAATTTGCGCCATGCTAACGGAACTTCCTTTTCTTCTCCGATTATGTGCGGAATGGTGGCTTGTCTGTGGCAGGCTTGTCCGGAGCTGACTGCAAAAGAGATTATCGAACTGGTACGCCGGTCGGGCGACCGGGCAGTTTTCCCCGATAATATATATGGATACGGCATTCCTGATTTGTGGAAAGCTTATCAATCTACGGTAAACACTCGCCGTTGATTATGGACTCGCTTTCTCTTTTAGAACTGAATGCGCTTGTTCGCCGCAGCCTGGAGCAGTGCTTGCCCGATGAATATTGGATACAGGCGGAGCTGAGTGACGTTCGTTCCAATACGACGGGACATTGCTATCTGGAATTCATACAAAAGGATCCGCGTAGCAATAGTCTCGTAGCCAAGGCACGCGGTATGATCTGGAATAATATTTACCGCCTGCTGAAACCTTATTTTGAGGAATCTACCGGACAGCTGTTCACTTCGGGAATAAAAGTGCTGGTCAAGGTGACCGTGCAATTTCATGAACTCTACGGGTATAGTCTGACGGTACTCGATATCGACCCTACTTATACCTTGGGAGATATGGCGCGTCGCCGTCGTGAGATACTGCTGCAACTGGAAGAAGAAGGAGTACTGACGTTGAACAAAGAGCTGGAAATGCCGGTTCTTCCCCAACGTATTGCAGTTGTTTCTTCAGCTACGGCAGCCGGCTACGGCGACTTCTGTCATCAACTGAAACATAATTCCGGTGGCTTCTTCTTTTACACGGAGCTATTTCCGGCTTTGATGCAAGGTAATCAGGTGGAAGAATCCGTTTTGGCCGCCTTGGATTGCATCAATGCCCGTATAAGCGAGTTTGATGTAGTCGTGATTATCCGGGGCGGAGGAGCTGCTTCCGATTTATCCGGATTTGATACTTACCTGCTGGCAGCAGCCTGTGCGCAGTTCCCGTTACCTGTCATAACCGGTATCGGACATGAGCGTGACGACACCGTGCTCGATTCCGTGGCGCATACTCGTGTAAAGACTCCGACTGCCGCAGCCGAACTCTTAATTCAACGGGTAGGAGAGGCGGCGGAACGTCTTGAAGAATTGTCCGCCCGTCTTCAGCAAGGAGCTTATACTTTGCTGGAACAGGAGCAGAGAAGGCTGGTTACAATGCAAGCCCGTATTCCTGCACTGGTTCATCGGAAGCTGTCCGAAGCCCGTTTTACCCTGCTGACAGCCCGGAAGGACTTGTCGCAGGTGACGCAAAACTTGCTGTCCCGTCAGCGGCACCGGCTGGAACTATTGCAACAGCGCGTTGCGGATAACTCTCCCGAAAAGTTACTCAGCCGGGGGTATAGCATCACGCTAAAGGATGGAAAAGCGGTAACCGATGCATCTTTACTGCAGCCGGGCGATCAGTTGACCACCCGGCTTCTGAAAGGAGAAGTGCAGTCCACCGTCCGGTAGCGAACGTTCCGAACCCGGTATATTTAGAGTTTTATTATCAACCATTAAATACATATCACTGTGGCAGCAAAAAAAGAAACATACTCCGGCGCTATGGAGCGTCTCGAAAAGATTGTCAGGCAGATAGACAACAATGAATTGGATATCGACATCTTGAGCGAAAAAATCAAAGAAGCCAATGAAATTATTGCCTTTTGCACCGAAAAACTGACGAAAGCGGATCGCGAAGTCGAAAAATTATTGCAAGAAAAGCAACAGTCTGAAGAATAAAGGTTATTTTTGCAATTCAATGCATAAGAAAATAAACTAATACGTTACAATATGAAAGAAATAGACTGGGCGAATCTGTCGTTTGGATACATGAGGACAGATTACAATGTGAGAATCAATTTCCGCAATGGTAAGTGGGGTGAACTGGAAGTCAGCAGTGAAGAATATCTTAACTTGCACATGGCGGCTACTTGTTTGCACTATGGTCAGGAAGCATTTGAAGGACTGAAAGCATTCCGTGGAAAAGACGGAAAAGTGCGTATCTTCCGTCTGGAAGAAAATGCGGCGCGTCTGCAATCTACCTGCCAGGGAATCCTTATGGCGGAGCTTCCTACCGAACGTTTTAAAGAAGCTATCCTGAAAGTTGTGAAACTGAACGAACGTTTTATCCCTCCTTATGAGACAGGTGCTTCTCTTTATATCCGTCCGTTATTGATTGGAACAAGTGCTCAGGTGGGTGTGCATCCGGCTGACGAATATATGTTTGTGGTATTTGTGACTCCCGTGGGACCGTACTTTAAGGGTGGTTTCTCTACCAATCCTTACGTAATCATTCGTGAATTCGACCGTGCCGCTCCTCATGGAACTGGTATTTACAAGGTGGGTGGTAACTATGCAGCCAGTCTTCGTGCCAACAAGAAAGCACATGACCTGGGGTACTCTTGCGAGTTCTATCTCGATGCAAAAGAAAAGAAATATATCGATGAATGTGGTGCTGCCAATTTCTTCGGTATTAAAGATAATACGTATATCACGCCGAAATCAACTTCTATCCTGCCTTCTATCACTAATAAGAGCTTGATGCAGTTGGCGGAAGATATGGGAATTAAAGTCGAACGCCGCCCGATTCCGGAAGAAGAACTGGCTACGTTCGAAGAAGCCGGTGCTTGCGGTACGGCTGCCGTTATTAGTCCGATTGAACGTATTGATGATCTGGAGAATGGCAAATCATACGTTATCTCCAAGGATGGAAAGCCGGGACCGATTTGTACGAAATTGTACAACAAGCTGCGGGGTATCCAGTACGGTGATGAACCGGATACGCATGGTTGGGTGACAATTGTCGAATAGTACTATCTTTCGCCACAGAGAACACAAAGGACACGGAGCCTTATAATTCATTTATAATCTCTGTGTCTTTTGTGTTCTCTGTGGTGAGAAACTTATAAAGATTGAATGGGAAAGAATAAATTAGAGAAGTTTGCCGATATGGCGAGTTATCCGCATGTGTTCGAATATCCGTATTCGGCAGTGGATAATGTGCCTTTTGACATGAAGGGAAATTGGCACAAGGAGTTTTTCAAGAACGATCATCCGATTGTGCTCGAACTGGGCTGTGGACGGGGAGAATATACGGTCGGTCTGGGGAAGATGTTTCCTGAAAAGAACTTTATTGCGGTAGATATTAAAGGAGCCCGTATGTGGACGGGGGCAACGGAGTCGTTGCAGGCCGGAATGAAGAATGTGGCATTCCTGCGCACGAACATTGAAATCATCGAACGGTTCTTTGCCGAAGGCGAAGTGAGCGAGATATGGCTTACGTTCTCCGACCCGCAAATGAAGAAGGCGACCAAGCGACTTACTTCGACCTATTTTATGGAACGGTATCGGAAGTTCCTCAAACCGAACGGTATCATTCACCTGAAGACGGACAGTAACTTTATGTTCACTTATACAAAGTATATGATAGAAACGAACGGGCTTCCGGTGGAGTTTATGACGGAGGATTTATATCATTCGGATCTGGTAGACGATATTCTTGGTATCAAGACCTACTATGAACAACAATGGCTCGACCGGGGTTTAAATATCAAGTATATCAAATTCCGCCTTCCGCAAGAAGGACAGTTGAAGGAACCGGATGTGGAAATTGAACTGGATTCATACCGCAGTTATAATCGTAGTAAGCGGAGTGGATTGCAGACTAGTAAATAAAGAATAATTGAGTGGAACGTTCGACGTTCCGCTCTCAACTCTGAATGAATTATGACACTTTATCCTAAATTAATATTGGATGCACTGGCTACGGTGCGTTATCCCGGTACGGGAAAGAATCTGGTGGAAGCGGAGATGGTTGCTGATAATCTCCGGATTGATGGTATGTCAGTCAGTTTCTCATTGATATTTGAGAAGCCGACCGATCCGTTTATGAAATCTATGGTGAAGGCTGCCGAAACAGCTATTCATACTTATGTGTCGCCTGATGTGCAAGTTACGGTTGCGACGGAAAGCAAGCAGGCTGCCCGTCCGGAAGTAGGAAAGCTGCTTCCGCAGGTGAAGAATATCATCGGTATATCTTCCGGTAAGGGTGGGGTAGGCAAGTCTACCGTCTCGGCGAATCTGGCAGTTGCTTTGGCAAAATTGGGTTATAAGGTCGGTTTGCTTGATGCGGATATCTTCGGACCATCTATGCCGAAAATGTTTCAGGTGGAGGACGCGCGTCCGTATGCCGAACGTATTGACGGTCGCGACTTGATTATTCCTGTTGAGAAATACGGTGTGAAGTTATTGTCTATCGGCTTCTTTGTCGATCCCGATCAGGCTACGTTGTGGCGTGGTGGAATGGCTAGCAATGCGCTGAAACAGTTGATTGGCGATGCCTCTTGGGGTGAACTGGATTATTTCCTGATTGACCTTCCTCCGGGCACGAGTGATATTCATTTGACTGTCGTGCAGACGTTGGCTATGACAGGCGCTATTGTTGTCAGCACTCCGCAGGCGGTAGCTTTAGCGGATGCCCGTAAGGGAATCAATATGTTCACTAATGATAAGGTGAATGTGCCTATTCTCGGATTAGTTGAGAATATGGCTTGGTTTACTCCTGCCGAACTTCCGGAGAATAAATACTATATCTTCGGTAAGGAAGGAGCCAAGAAGTTGGCGGAGGAGATGAATGTTCCTTTGCTGGGACAGATTCCTATTGTGCAGAGTATTTGCGAAGGAGGAGACAATGGTACGCCTGTTGTACTGGATGGAGATTCGGTGACTGGCCGTGCTTTCTTGTCGTTGGCTGCCAGTGTGGTGCGTCAGGTTGATCGGCGAAACGTAGAAATGGCTCCGACACAGATTGTTGAGATGCATAAATAAGCAGGACGGACAGAGATTGAATCGCTTGTGATGACGACAAGCTTCCGTAATCGTATAAAAACGCCTCCATAGTTTTCGAAAAGACTATGGAGGCGTTTCCTATGATCAAGGTGATGTACTTTACGATTACTTCTTTAAAGCTTTCATCAGTTGCTTTTTCATCGTGTCTGTACCTGGGAATCCCGTTTGCTTGAAGGTCGTATTTCCTTCTGCATCTATTACGAAATAAGTAGGAACTCCGCCGATTTTAAACGTAGACATCAGATACGCCCATTGATCATTTGTTACGCGGAAATGTTCTCCGTGAATATCGGGGATCATATTCTCCCAAGTGCCTTTCGGAGAGGTTTCTCCTGTGATATACAGGTAAAGAATGTCTTCGTCTTTCAGTTCTTCTTTCATGGGGATCATAGCCTTGTTGGCCATTCGGCACGGTCCGCACCAAGTTGCCCAGAAGTCAACCAGCAGTACGTGTCCGCGGAATTTGGAGATGATAGTCGAAAAGAGTTCTTCGTTTGTTACTTTCCCGATTTCATTGATTTTATATCCGGTCTTTTGCTTGTTCAGTTCTATCTTCTTGAGTAGTTTATCATTAAGGACCGTCAACAACTGTTTGTAGGCAGGAGAAGGCAGGGCTTCAAGGACTGCTTTCTGTTCGGCAGTCAATGGTGTGAAATCTTCTATGGAGCGATAGCACTTGTATGCTTCTCCCATTTGAAACAAGATTCCTTGGTTGGTACCCAACTTCTCTTCCATAAGATCTTTTCTGGAACTGAATATTCCTGCTCCGTATGCAAATTCCGGGGCATACAAATCTACCGGCTCATTGAGTGTAAAATCTTTGAGTACATCAAGATAATCGACTGGAAATTCTATTTTGGTATTTGTGTAATACTCTTTAGTCTGTTCTCTGTTTAATTTCTGACTGACAACATGGGCACGCATGATAATGTCTTTTCCCATAAATAATCCGATAGCTGTGGTAATATCCGTATTGGCTTTCAGAATTTCTTTGGCAGCAGAACTGAGAGGAGCTTCATCTATCTGTTTGTAGGTGTTAAGACGTTTCTCTAAAAAGTAATCTTTTAGTCCGTTTATATCTTTTCCGGCTACATCTTTGACAATCTTGCTCGGGTTGTCAACCAAGTTACTTGGAATAGAATTGTCTGATAACTCTTGTTGAAGGTCAGCCAGATAACCTCCATAATAAGCTTTTTTGCCATAGGGCTTGTTGTCTTTCTGGAGATGTGATTGTTGGCGTGAACACTCGGCTGTGTTAACGATGATAGTACTTTCTTTTCCAGGAGCCAGCAAGCAAGGAATTTGTGCAAAGGGGAAAACAAGGGTGGCAGGAGTTACGGTAATAACATCTGTCTGAACCTGAAAACTTCCGTCTTCCTTGATAGTTACTTCTTCGGCATAATTTAACCACCTGATCGGGTCGTTTAAACGTAACTGTCCGGAGCTTGGCATATCTTTTTGATACCCTGTCACTTGTCCTTTTAATGTTGCTTTTCCATACGCAAATTCAGGTACCGGCAGTTCTGCCTTTTTGTTTATCTTATGAATAACGGCTCCTTTGGGTAATGCAGACTTACGGAAATCTTTTTCATTCAACTGTATTCCCCATATTTTGTATGCTCCGTCAAAATCTCCTTCTGAGAAATCCAGACTTGTTACGTTTGCTGGTATGGGTGGGAAAAGTAACTGAAATTCTGCCTCACCGGATTCAGGCATCCAGAATTCTTTGTCCAATGTGATGCCTACACCTTTGCGGATCGGGTATAAGGCCCCTTTTTCATCTTTGAGGAAACTGCCACTGGCTATTTTTATCCAGTATTTCGGACGATAAAATGCTTTGATGTATACAGTGGTAACTGTGTCACTCATGACAATTTTGTCAACTTCAATATTTGAAGAGCTCCAAGCTAGAAAAGGTGGGCGCTCGATAACTCTGTCTTTGGCTTGTACGGTGCAAACTACGCAGAGTATCAAACCCATAATCCATGAGAATCTTTTCATACGAATAGTGTTTATTTCGAACAAATATAACGATATTTTTGTGACTATCCTCAAAAAAGTAGAAAAAGATGTATCTTTTTTCCGATACCGATGAACGCCTTATCTCCCCCGATATGGGGGAGGAGGCGCGGCACCGGGGAAATGTTTATTGTAATTTGAAAACTATCGGAAGGGTATATTCTACTGCAATGGCTTGTCCGCCTTGTTGTCCGGGTTCCCATTTGGGCATAGTGCTCACTACACGGATCGCCTCTGCATCAAGCAACGGAGATATGCTACGCAATACTTTTATATTGGATATGCTTCCGTCTTTACCGACAATCATTTGTAGGATGACTCTGCCTTGCTCCTTATTCTTTTGTGCAATAGTCGGATATTTGATGTTTCTGGCAAGATATTGCATCAGACCGGGTATTCCTCCGGGGAATTTAGGCATTACTTCCGCTACTTTGAGTGCTGTACCTGATTTTGCGTCTGTTGCGTTGGCATTAGAATCTTCTTTTGGACCATACGCTACTACAACTACTTCTTCCAGATCAGCTTGTTTTATTTCTTTTCCCTTTGAAGGAGCTGGACCTTGTAGCCTGAACATTACAGGAACTGAGAATCTGACATTTACATTTTCTCCTCTTTGTTTACCCGGTTTCCATTGGGGCATAGCGGCAATTACTCTTACAGCTTCCTTGTCAAGATAGGGATCTACGCTTCGGGCTACTTTTATGTCGGATATGTTTCCGTCTTTTTTAACAACGAAACTAACAATGACGCGTCCTTGTTTTCCGTTTTCATGAGCTGTTACAGGATATTTGATGTTTTTAGCTAAATATTGCATCAAGGCTTGTTGCCCTCCCGGAAATTCGGGCATTACTTCTACAACTTCAAATACCACAGAATCGGGTATACTCTTGCTTTGAGCGATAGGTGTTGACTTTGCGATTTCTTTTTTGGCCGGCAGAGCGACTGTTTGCTGAATTTCTTCACTTTGCAGTTCGGGGATATTTGCAATTTCCGGCTGAGGAGTGTTAACCTGTTCCATAACCTCTTTTGCAAATCTTTCTGTGGTACGGGCTACTACTTCGATGTTGCTGACAATCATCAACAGGGCAGCCAAGGGAAGAAACATGATATATTTTGTTCTTCCTATTTCTTTGGTTCTTCGTTTGTTCATCATTTTGATACGATTTTTAAGTGGTAAAACATTGAAACTATTTGATAAATTTGCTGCAGCCTTGTGATGAGCCAGTCCTAACAAGTGGTACTGGTATGATTTACTGTCATGTCCCGTCTCCAATACCCGGCTGTCTGCCATGTATTCGAGATTGCCTCTGACTTCCCGTTTCATAAGCCAGCTAAATGGATTGAACCAGCAGAATATGCACATTATTTCACTGATTAATACATCTATCGAGTGGTATTGACGGGCGTGAGTTTCTTCATGGGTGATTATCTCACTAATTTCAGAGTCGGTATGTGACTGTGGGTGTATGAATATCCAATGAAAAAAAGAGAACGGTCCTGCTTCTTTCTTTAATAGGTGTACACGCACTCCTTTCAATTGGCTTTTGGAACATTGAAAATGCAGTCGCATGATACTTCCTAGTTGAAGGAAAAAACGGGCGGTCAGTAGTAATACTCCGCTCCAATAGATAATGCCTGTGAGAAGTTTTATTAGCTCTTGCCAATTAATCTCTGTTTCTTGTGGAATGGTAACGACTTGTTCCGGAAGTATGATTGTTGCATAAAGATCTGCCATTGCTACCATTGGCTCGTGTGCTTTTATCCACCCTTCAATATTTAGTAAAGGGTAGAGCAAGGAAATGGCAAAAAAACATAACAAGGCTATCCGTCGCCAGTGAAAGAAGGTGTCTTTATGAAAGAACAACCGATAGAAGGCGTAGAACAAAGCAATTGCTACATTTATCTTTAGAAAATAGGCTAATTCCGGAGTCATAATGGATATCTTTTTACTATTAATTATCTTTTCCTTTTTCTATCAGTTCGATAATGTCTTTGAGATCATCAGTCGATAACTTTTGGTCTTTGGCAAAGAAAGAAACCATTTCTTTGTAGGAATTTTCAAAGTAATTACGAACTACGCTACTCATAAAGTGACGTTTGTATTCATTTTCTCGAATGGCAGGAGTGTATTGATAGGTATTTCCCACACGTTTTGATGTGACATACCCCTTTCGTTCGAGGTTTTTTACGATCGATGCTACCGTTGTATAAGGAGGAGCCGGTTGCGGATACTTCGCAACGATATCTTTTACGAAACAGCTTTGTAACTCCCAAACGTAGATCATTACTTCTTCTTCTTGTATTGTTAACTTTTCCATGGAGATGTTGTTTAATTACGATTACTTCGCAAATCTACGAATATTTCGTAATAAAGCAATAATTAGTCAGTTAATTATTGTAAATGTATGATTACTGCAATAATATTTTGATTAAGGAGTAATCGGGAAATTATTTAAGCATAAAAATTGGTTGGATAGGCGCTATTTTTGCCTAAATAATCACACTTTAATAACATTTGTGGAAAAAAGGTATCATTGGAGACTTTTTTATATAAAATAAATGAAATATATTTGTGGCTGTAAAACAGACGTTAAATATGAAAGGTGCGTTTCGATACTGTTGATAAGGTACGGAAGATTCCCCGCACTTAGCGAAGAAGTTAATTAATAATGCCAACCAGAGGGAGGAGGAAGGTACACTAAAAAATAAATGATATGAAAAAAGGTTTGATTTTTGTGCTATTTGCACTTGTTTCTATCGTTTCTTATTCTCAGATTTCTTGGAATGCTAAGGTCGGTATGAACATGAGTAATTTCACCGGAGATTCTGACACTGACATGAGAGTTGGGTTTAATGTTGGTGTTGGTATGGAATATCAGTTTACTGATATGTGGTCTATTCAACCTTCTTTGATGTTCACCCAGAAAGGAGCTAAAATGGATGAGTTGAAAGCTAATCCTATGTATTTGGAAATTCCTGTAATGGCTGCTGCGAGATTTGCAATTGCTGACAATCAAAATATTGTGGTAAAAGCAGGCCCTTATTTTGGCTTTGGTATTGCTGGTAAATATAAAGCAGGGGGTGAAAAGATTGATTTCTTTAAAGACACTAAAGATGAAGACGGTGATATCTTAATGGAAGGTGCAAAGAAGTTCGATGCAGGTCTTGGTGTAGGTGTTGCTTATGAAATCAATAAATTCTTTATTGATTTGACTGGAGAATTTGGTTTGACTAAAATATATGATGGTGATGGTGCTCCGAAGAACATCAACTTCTCTATCGGTGTAGGTTACAAATTCTAATAGAATTATACTCTCTTTATAATATCTCTGAAAATCCTTCGCCTTATACTCTCTTTGGGCGGGGGATTTTTTTATGGGTTTCTCCTTATAAAAAGAAAAACGGCGTATCCTCCTTATAAAAGGGGGCGCCGTTACTATCTCTCTCTTTTGTTGTTTCAATCAGTTATTTATCTGCTTTGATAAATTCTCTTTCTCTTTTAATTCTTTATATCTTTCTATTGCATGTTTACGACTCATAAGTATTTGCCAACGATATACCCAGCAAGTAGTTAAGAAATAAAAGCCTGCTTGTAACCATAAAGCTTTATATTCAAAGGCAACTTCACTTAGCGTAGCTCCCATATTGTTGATTTTCACAAAACCATTAATCCCGAAAGTAGAGGGGAAAATATAGGAGACGTATTTCCAGAATGGAGGGATTGCGGCCCCCGGCCATGAAATTCCGGAAATAAACAACAAGGGAACGGATGTGAAGACAAAGATCAGCATACACGTTTCTCGGTTGCGAATGGCGATCGAGGCCGTCATTGCAAAGAAGATGCAAGCTGTCAGGTAAGGAACCACAAATAATACTAATGAACTGGGCTGTCCTATTTGGTTGAGGCTGAATAGTCTTGGTACGACATATAGTACATAAAAAGCTACCAATATATAAACCAGAAAATAACTTAGTCCTTTACCGAGTACAATTCGTAATGTTCCGTTGTAATGCCTGTTGATAGGTACAAGGTCTTTGAAACGGTTGTTTTCGCGGGCTGTTCCGGCAGCAAGGCCGATTCCCAGCAGTAATGTCTGTTGGATAATCAATACTAGGACGGCAGGAATCAGAAAGGCAGCGAATCCGGCAGTCGGATTGAAGATCGAGATTTCTTCATATTCTATCGGATAAGCAGTGATTTCATCTTGCCGGTCGGTAGTGTTTCCGCTACGTGCAATCTTGATGTCCTTGTTCATATCCAGTGAGACGGCGGTGTTGGCAATCAGCATGGATTTATAGTATAACAGTCCGCTCATGTCGCAGTAAATGCTGACTTGCGTCTGTTTTCCTTTGGCGATATTGTCACTAAAATCGGAAGGGATATAGATAATGCCATAGGCACGTCGGTTCTTCAACATCTGTTTAGCTTCTTCCATATCAGCACAGTAAGAGACGATTTGAATGTCCGGTGTGGCGTCCACTTTCCGGAGATATTCACGGCTGAGAGAGGAATGTGAGTCATCTACAACGACAGCCGGGACTTCGCGCACCACTTCGTTATCATAGATAAAGCTATATAACAAAGGATAACCCAATGGGACGAGTATAAAGAATATCAGTACCCCCTGGTCGCGGAAAGTAGTCTGAAACTCCCGTTTCCAGATATAAAACAGGTCGTTGATGCCTTGGGCTATCTTGTCTTTTAATTTTATATCTTTCATTTAGGGTATGTATTTATAGTAAACCAGTGCCTCCTTCAAGCGGTGAACCACAAAGAAGGGGAGCATCATAAATATTAATAGTGCCATGTAATTGCTCCAAGAGTAAGCCATGCTATATCCGTTGAGTGCCTGGTCGACATAGATTAGAAAATAATGACGCAATGGGAATAGGTTGCTGAGCGCCTGCAGTACAGGGTGCATTGCCATAACAGGGAATGAGAAGCCGGAAATGGAGAAAGAAATGACTCCCCACAAAGAGGCAAAACTTAATCCAAGCCGGAGAGTGGGTAATGTACCTATCATGACTATACCGCAACATTGCGATGCTAGTACAAGGCAAAGTGTGGCGAAAATCATAGGGAAGATACCACTATTGCATGGGAAATGGAGGAAACCGTATAAGTATACATTATAAAATATACCCATGATGAAAAAAACAACTGTATGTGGAAGCAGTTTCCCTGCCAGTGCAATGTAAATGGAGTTATTGCTCATGCGTAACCATTCACGGGCGGTACGGTCTTTGATTTCCACCCCGATAGAATAAACCGTTACCATAAATATAAGCAGCATAAGAACACCCGGTATCAATGTGTTGCATAGATATACAGAGTAGTTCAGCCATGGATTATTTAATGGATGCGTATCAATCACGATCGGTTGAAGAAACCCCATTGCCTGATCTTCCGTGGCGCCTTTTGCATAGAGTGTGGTTCGTGCGGCAGCACCGGCTGTCAGTTCTCCCAACATTTTCATATCCCTGAAAAGCAGGGAGCCTGCAATCAGATAAGAATAATTGGTATAGAAGGAAATTGTGGGTTGCCGTTGGCTTTGCGCTTCGGCGGACAGACCTTTCGGAATGTAGAAGAATCCGTAGATTTTCCCTTCCTGTACGGCAATACGTGCATCACTCACATTGCTGTAATGGGCGACGACACCTGTCTGCGAAAAAGCGTCCAGATTGCGCACGATGTTGCGGGAGGTAGATGAATCATCCATATCTACCACACCTGCCGGAAGATCTTTGGGAAGTCCCGAATCCATTAAAGTAGTGAAAAATACATAGCAGAACGATGGAGCTATCACCATGCAAAAGAGATATAGCGGACGTGATACTAACCTCCGGCACTCTCTTTGCATGACCTGCCACAATGCTATATATTTTTTTTCTCTCTCTTTCATGGTTACTTATCAATGATGACAGACATACCCGGACGAAGATTTTCTATTTTCTCCAGAGGGCTGGCTTTCACTTCGAATGTTTTCAGGTCGAACTGGCCGGTTGTTTTGGTTGCCTTCCAAGCAGCGTAAGTACCTAAATCTTTCAGATAATATACTTTCAGTTTGATGGCTTTATTGTCAAGTGCAGGTACAACAGCTTCAAATTCTGTTCCCATAGTCAGGTTCTTGAGCAAGTCTTCACGTACGTTGAACGTTACCCACATATCGTTGAGTTCGGCGATATTCATAATCGGTGCGCCTGTACCTACCAGTTCGCCTACTTTGGGAAATATCTCCGATACTTCTCCCGAAGCAGGAGCGATCAGATACGTCTCCTTAATATAAGATTCAACTTCGGCAACAGCTCCTTTTGCCCGGTTAACCAGTGCTTCCGCAGCCATTTTGTCCTCACGTTCGGCTCCGTTCTTAGCCATTGTATATTGTGCTTTCGCAGCTTTCTCAGTGGCAATGGCGGCGTCACGCTGTGCAGTAACTTCGTCCAGTTTTTGTGCGGGCATTACTCCTTGTTCATAAAGGTTCTTCACCCTCTTGTATGATTTTTCGGCAATGGTAACTCCTGCCTGTGCTTTTTGCCACATTTCATAAGCAGCCTGTATCTGTTCCTGACGGGCACCCTTGATTGCTTTTTCATTCTGCGCTTGTGCGGCAGCTTCCGCGGCACGCGCCTGTTCCATTTTGGCCACTACGTCCGGCGCTTCCAGGATAGCCAGTGTGTCACCGGCATTTATTTGTTGGCCTTCTTTCACGCGAAATTCCAATATACGTCCCGGAACTTTGCTTGAAACACGATATTCAGTAACTTCAGCCTGTCCTTGGATAATCTCAGGTCCTTTGCGAAGCATGAAAAAACCAACGACTGCAACGATTGCAATAACTCCCAGCAGGGTAAGGAATGCAAGCAGCATATTGCTGTTTTGTGATTTTGTAGTTGCCATATAATATGAGTTATTTAAGAGTTCCTAATGATTTCTTTAGATAGATTTCTGTTAATTTTACGTCTATTTGAGCGTCAATCTTTTCTGATTGGGCAGATAGCCAGGCTGTCTGGGCTTCAAGAACATTGCTGGTGGCAATGACTCCCTCTTTGAAGCCGAGTGTGGCGTAACGGAGATTTTCTTCCGCCTTTTCCATATTCTTGGTAGACATCACCAGCTTTTTACCTGCTTCATTTACTTTGAATGCAGCTTGATTGACTTGCAATTCTATTTTTTCTCTAGCGTCTTGAAGTTGGTATTGTGCGATACGTACTTCTGATTTGGCGGCTCTGGTTTTGTAAATACCTTCTCCCCAATGCCATATAGGTATCTGTACCATGACACCCACATTCCACATTCCTTTGAATTTGTTCTCGAAACTATTGAAGACAGAAGGATTGGTGACCATGTAATTCCCCATTAGTGCAATCGAAGGAAGATGTTCGGCACGGGTTACATTTACTTTTTGCTTGTAAATCTGTGTAGCCAGTTCGAGACTGCGTATCTCCGGACGATTTGCATAAGCGGTAGACATATCGAAATGAGTATCTGTTGTGAGTAACGGAATATCTTCCATATCTTCGTCCGCTAACGTAATGGGAGAGCTAAGATCAATGCCACATAGTTGACATAACAACATTCGGGCAAGGCTTAATCCGTCTTCCACTTTCGTTAGTGTCATTTCCGCTTCATTTACTTTTACCCGTACGGATAAACCGTCCGCTTTGGTTGCTACTCCTTCGGCAATCATCTTTTCCACATCGCTGTCCAGTTGCTGCAGAAGTTTCAGATATCCTTCCGCCAGTTTCTTTTTGTTTACCAGCGAAATAACCTGCCAGTAAGCCTGGTCAGTACTCATAATTACTTCCTGCATACCGCCTTGGTGCTGCTGCTGGGCTAACTCTTCGGCGTACTTTGTTATTTTGTTGTAGGCGCGGATCTTACCACCCATATAGAGAGGTTGGGTCAGTGTGATAGCACCGGCATATACATTTCTTGTATCTGTACGGAGGGCATCTACTAATGAATTTCCTACTTGATCGAGGGCAGGTAAAACGGCGCCGAGTTCTCCGCTTAATGAAGATATTAATGGAGCAAGTTCGGGATGTGCTGTTGCAATCTGTGTAGCAGCCTGTTGTATGGGACCTGCCAGATTAGTCCCTAATCCCGAAAGCGCAGCTTTCTGATCTTTATTTAATAGAGAAAACTCTTTTTGGTTTCTCATATAGGTCCCGGTTGCCGAGAAGTTGGGCAGGTAGTTGGTGAATGCTGCTTTTCTCTCATAGTGGGCCGCATTTATCTTTTCATTGCTAATCAACAAGTCTTTATTGTTGGCAAGGGCTAATGCGCGGCAACTATCCAGGCTTAGTAAAGTTTGCCCTTTTACTATAAAAGTCATACTTAGCAGTATTGTCAGAAGAAATAGCTTTTTCATCGCATCTTGCATATTAATAAGGTGATACTTCTATTTTAATAACCCGCTTCTTATGTAATTTGTTTATTGAAGTAGTCTGTTTTTTTGAACTTGTTATCACGAACAATAATTGCATAAACAACGATGCAAAAGTATATGCTTTCTTTGAAAGCACAAAATGAATTAGCTTTTTTTAATAACGGGCTGTTGTTTGAAATATTTTTCTTCCAACAGCTAATTTGTTATTTGTTTGTTCGTTTGTGTTTCCAGTTTTATATATATTTGCAGAAAATGTTACCTGCAATCAATAATACAACACATCATGAATATTAAATGGCTTATCGGAGCGATAAGTGTGGGATTGTTTATATCCTGCGAAAATGTAAAAGAGGCACAAACTGTCAGTAACAGTTATCCGTCTGTTTTTCCTGATTATACGTTTACGGCTATACCTTATAATATAGCGCCTTTAAATTTCGAAGTGAAGGGTGCACAAGAAATACGTGCCGATTTTGCGGGTGAAGGTGTCAATCTTCTGACAGTCACGGGTAAGCATGAGATTCGTATCCCGAAGAAAAAGTGGAAGGAAATGTTAGACAAACTGAAGGACAAAGATCTGGAAGTCACAGTGTCCGTATGGAATTCGTCTTCTCCTGAAGGGGTACGATATAAACCTTTCACGGTTCGGGTTGCATCGGATGCTATTGACGAATGGATTGCTTATCGGCTGATAGAACCGGGATATGAAGGTTGGAATATGCTGGGTATTTATCAGAGGAATCTCACTTCGTTCGAAGAAAAGGAGATTGCTACTAATCGTGCGGATAAAAGTAAGTGCATGAACTGTCATTCTTTCACTAATTATTCTCCACAACAAATGATATTTCATGTCAGGGGAGAAGGTGGTGGCACTGCTTTATGGAAAGATGGTGAATTGAGCAAACTACCGTTGGAGACAACCGGTCCCAAGAAAAGCGGAACCTATCCGATGTGGCATCCCAATGGACGATATATCGTGTTTTCTTCCAATCTCACCCGTCAGTCTTTTCTTAGTGAAGGTGAAAAGGCGCTGGAAGTGTATGATCTTCAGTCTGACTTGATTTTATATGACACTCAGACCAAGAAGGTACTGACGGATAAACGCTTTATGGACGAAGCGCATTGGGAGACATTTCCTGCCTGGTCGGCAGATGGGAAATCGCTCTATTATTGTGGCGCTTTACCTAAGAATATGCCAATAGATTACCAAAATTTGCATTATAGCCTTTGCAAAGTCGATTTTGATGAGGCAACCGGAACGTTTGGCGAACGAATTGATACGATATACAATGCGGAGCGCGATGGAGGCAGTGTCTCTTTTCCGCGTTTGTCTCCCGATGGACATTATTTGCTGTACACGAAAGCGGCTTGTGCCACTTTCCCTATTTGGCACAAAGAGGCAGATTTGAAAATGCTGAGACTATCTGACGGTGAGGAACTGGACGTTGAAATTCTGAATAGTGCCGAGACTGAGAGCTATCATTCCTGGTCGTCGAACGGTCGTTGGATTTTGTTTAGTAGCCGTAGGCTAGACGGCCGCTATACAAGGCTTTTCATTGCTTGGATGGATGAAAAGGGAAACATACATAAACCTTTCCTGCTCCCTCAGTCTACTGTTGAACATAATGTGTTACGTACGAAGTCCTATAATATTCCCGAATTTATTAAGGGGGAGGTGACATTGCCACAGAAACAGCTTAATGCTTTATTCTTCCCTCAAAAATAAGATGCTATGAAGAAGATATTTTTATTTCATTTATTACTGGTCTGTCCGGTAATTTTTCTGATTTGGTATATTGTCTTTCCTAATTATCTTTGGTTACTGGAAGGAAATTCTTTTTTCTCTTTCACGCCTGATTTTGCCGGTATACAACTTTCCCTTCCTTCTGATTGGGCGCAATATGTAGGGGCTTATCTCCTACAATTCTTCCGGTTCCGTACAAGTGGAGCTTTGGTGCAAATGTTGTTTGTGCTTATTGTGTTGCTTTCAGCCGATTGTATCATCGCCCGTTTGACGCGCAATAAAGGATTGTTGTGGCTTTCATTCATTCCGGTTATCTGGTTTATGAGCGGGCAGTTTGCTGATGTGCTTTTGGTCCGTTCGATGTGGTGGTGTAGCATTTCTGCTGTGTTAACGTTGCTTGTATGGTTGCTTACGATCCGAAGAAAGGCTCCGGTAGCATGGGGAGAACGTTATTTCTTTTCTTCTCCTTTTTTCACTTACATCGTGCCTTGTTTACTGTTGGGTTTCATCGTTTACCGTGAAGTGACCGATGAAAAGCAGAAGGAAACGGAATTCATTTCTCGCATAGACCACCTTGCTGAGAATAGAAATTGGGATGCCATTTTACAGAATGTGACTCCGGAAATGACGAAAAAGAATTCTTCTTTGTTGCGCTGGACTTTGTTGGCTCTTTCAGAAAAGGGACAGTTGCCGGAACGGATGTTTGCTTATGGAGTGACCGAACCTGCCTGTTTCTTTTATGAACGTGTAGACAAGCAATTCTGTCGTAATTTTAATATGCAGTTCTTCCGTGCTTTGGAACTGGATAACGAATTGCTTCATAATGCTTTCCAGGCAGGAATTCTTTCTCCCTACGGGAACAGTTTTCGTTCTATGAGAGCAATTGTGGACGCTTGTGTCCATCAAGGTCGCAATCGAATGCTTGCCAAGTATGTAGAAGTAATGAAGCATACAAGTTGCCACACGAAACAGGCACAGTTGCTGGGTGAATACTTGGCGTCAGCCGGTGTGGAAGATAAGATTAACAGTGGAAAGAATACGTCTCCGTTTTTTATAGGTGCGCATCCTTTTCTTTCGGATATGGCACGTATGGTAGACCGTTATCCCGAAAACCGGAAAGCTGTGGATTATTTGCTTTGCGGGCTGTTGATATCAAAAGATGTGGATAAGTTCTATAAGGTATTCAGTTTGTTGTACAAGCCTTTTAGCGTCAAGCTTCCCCGTTATTACGAAGAAGCGTTGCTGGTACTGGCAACACAACATCCGGACATATTGCGTCGCTATCCGGTGGGACAGGAGGTAGTGAAGGATTTTAATTCATTTCATGCTTTGTTGAAAGGAGGAACGATGAATCAGAAAATGTTGGAAATCAATTACCGAGATTCATTTTGGTTGTTCTATTACTGTATGAAGGCAGTGAAGAAATCGGCGGAGAACTAAAAAGAGAAAGTTCCTATTCTTACCATGTGTCTTTCTACAAAGAAGACACCTTTTAAAAGAATAGGAACTTTCTTGCTTATATAAAGTTAAAGGGGATCTTTAGATTAAAGAGCACCTACTTCTTTCAAAGCAGCGTTAGTGCCGTGAACAGCTTTAGCGCTAGCAGCAAACTTAGCTTTTTCGTCTTCGTTCAGGTTCAGTTCAACGATCTTTTCGATGCCATTCTTGCCCAGGATAACAGGAACACCGATGCAAAGATCAGATTCGCCGTATTCGCCTTCCAGGAATACTGAACAAGGAACCATTTTCTTTTGGTCGTGCAGGATAGATTCAACGACGAATGCTCCTGCTGCACCCGGTGCATACCATGCAGAAGTACCCAGCAACTTAGTCAGTGTAGCACCACCTACCATAGTAGCGGCAGCAACTTCTTCCAATTTTTCAGCAGAAATGAAGTTAGCTACAGGCATACCTTTATAAGTAGCGAAACGAGTCAAAGGAATCATGGTAGTATCACCGTGACCACCGATAACCATACCTTCTACTTCGTTAGCATTGCAACCGATAGCTTGAGACAAGAAATATTTGAAACGAGAGCTATCCAGTGCACCACCCATGCCGATAACACGGTTCTTCGGCAAGCCTAGAGCTTTCAATGCCAAGTAAGTCATTGTGTCCATTGGGTTAGAGATAACTACAATGATAGCGTTAGGAGAATATTTCAACAGGTTTTCTGCTACCGACTTAACGATACCAGCATTAACACCGATCAGTTCTTCACGAGTCATACCCGGTTTACGAGGAATACCTGAAGTAATCACAACAACGTCAGAGTTAGCAGTCTGAGCATAATCGTTTGTGCAGCCTACCAATGTAGAGTCGAAGCCCAGCAACTGAGCTGTCTGCATCATATCCATTGCTTTACCTTCTGATACGCCTTCTTTAACGTCCAGCATTACTACTTCGTCTGCTACTTCATTAAAAGCAAGTACATTTGCACATGTAGCACCTACGTTACCTGCGCCTACTACGGTTACTTTTGACATAATACTATATATTTAAAAAGTTGATAATTTGTTTTATCTATTTTGCGCGACAAAATTACAACGATAATCCTGATTAAAGAAATTTTTCCGTAATAATTTTAGTTAAAGAAAATACCTCATTCTATGTTACTCTGTTACGAAATGATTACTTTTGCGGCGGTTATCAATTAACACACTGAACTATGAATAAAAAAAGTCTTCTTATTGCAGCCGTGGCTATTCTGGTGATAGCTATTATTGGTATTACTTATTTGTTATTTACTGAGAAACAAGCTAACCGGGAGTTGGTACAGGAATTTCAGTTGGATAAAGAAGATCTGGAAAATGAATACACCCGTTTTGCACAACAATATGATGAGTTGAAGATGACGATCTCCAATGATTCTCTAGCTCAATTGCTGGATCAGGAACAGTTAAAGACTCAACGACTGCTCGAAGAACTTCGTACTCTGAAAAGTACGAATGCAACGGAAATTCGCCGTTTGAAAAAAGAATTGGCTACTTTGCGTAAGGTTATGATTGGTTATATTAACCAGATTGACTCTTTGAATAAATTGACGGAACAGCAGAAACTGGTTATTGCTGATGTAACTAAGAAATATAATCAGGCTTCTCAACAAATCAGTAATCTTTCTGAAGAAAAGAAGAACTTGAATAAGAAAGTGACATTGGCTGCTCAGCTCGACGCTACCAATATTCGTATAGAGCCACGTAACAAGCGCGGCAAAGTAGCGAAGAAGGTGAAGGATGTAGTGAAACTGGCTATCAGCTTTACTGTCGTGAAGAATATTACAGCCGAAAATGGCGAACGTACTATTTATATACGTATCACAAAGCCGGATAATGATGTACTGACCAAGAGCGCATCCAATACTTTCCCTTATGAAAACCGTACATTGGTTTATTCTATCAAGAAGTATATTGAATATAATGGCGAAGAACAGAATATCAATGTATTCTGGGATGTAGAAGAATTCTTATATGCCGGAAATTATCGGGTCGACATCTTCGAAGGTGGTAATTTGATAGGCTCGCAGACATTTACGCTAAACTGATAGGCTTATAAATACACTTGGTAAAACGGGTCTTTTTATTATATTTTATTTGTTTTGAGAAGTAAAGTCTGGGTGGGAAGGAAAAATGATATTGACTGACGTTGCCGAAAGGTGGGAAGATCCTTGTTTTTTGTGGGATGATAACGGAGAAGCCTATTTAGGGTGTAGCTAGTGGGGAGGATTGGCCTATGAACGGAATCGATATGGGTATGAACGGTATCAGTAAGCCTGTGCAAACCTGGACAAAATCGGACATAAACAAGACATCTGATCGAGTGTTACTCCAAACGGATGATGATTTTTCAACGGAAAAACCGGGATATCAGTGGAAATTCAATCATAACCCGGATTGCAATTTATATGATAGAACAGGATTGCCAGCTGCTCCTTTCAGGACAGACTGTTGGTAATTGCCCTTGCTTTATTGGTGGATATGATATGGTTTTGAATCAAACAATTTTTTATGCGACTATAGAATGAACTCCGTCTACCATACCGTCTGCCACCTGTAACAAAATCGATTCAGTTTGTTTGGTGTCAGATAGCTATGATGTTTCAGATACTTGTTTCAGATCGATTGCAGATACTTTATCTGCAACGCCACGTAGGCAATGAAATATTTTCGTGTAGGATATGAAATTCATTCTTTATGGATGAGAGGGCGTTTCTAAACGTTGAAACTCCGGTTCCAAGGCTGGAAACTGAAGTTTCTCCATAAGGAAACTAGAGTTTCTGCGTATGGAAACTAGAGTTTCTAAGCGTTGAAACTGAAGTTTCTAACTATGGAAACACCAAGAAACTTATGGCTCTGATCTTCTTAGTGAGTAAGAATAACTTTCCGAATCGGATAGATATTTCGGCAAAGAACAGCCATGTATCAATTCTAAATGATGCGAAACGGGAATACCCCTGTAATCTGTTTCTTATCGTCTGCCGTCTGCCCCCCACATCATTTTACTGCGAAGCGTGTCAAAGAAAATATGATTAAAGCGTTTTACTACTTTGACACTGTAATCTGCCCGGCGGATAGTGAGTTGGGTGGTTTCTTTGCACGTTTCACTTCGGCCGTCAATGGCAACGAGGAAGTTATGGCTGCGGCTTTCCACGTCCAATGTGATTTCCCAATCGTCTCGGATAACGATAGGACGGACGTTGAGGCTATGCGGAGCTACGGGAGTAATAACGACGGTGTTGGAATGGGGCACCATGATAGGACCGCCTACACTTAACGAATAGGCGGTGGAACCGGTGGGCGTGGCAATCACCAGCCCATCAGCCTGATAAGTGTTCAGGTATGCGCCGTTGATGGCTGTCCGGATACTAATCATAGAAGAACTGTCCCGTTTGAGAACGGCAATTTCGTTGAGGGCATAAGGGGCATCTTGCAAATGCTTGTCGTCACAGATGAGTTGAAGTACGCTTCGTTCTTCCACGCTATATCTTCCGGATTCAATTTCATCGAAGGTTTCTTCCATTTCTTCTGGAGAAATGTCTGCCAGAAATCCCAGACGTCCGGTATTAATTCCTAGAATGGGAATCCCTTTCTTTCCTACGCGGCGGGCGGCTTTCAGAAACGTTCCGTCGCCTCCGATACTGATTACCATATCGGCGGTAAAATTATCCCCGTCGAACAGATAGTCGGCATGAACATCCATTTTTAACTCTGCGGTCAGGAATTGATAAAAGTCCCTGCACATACATACTTCCGCTTTTTGTCTTCTCAACAGTTGGAATAGCCTGAGGGCATGCGAAGACTTCTTAGCTTGATAAGTATTTCCGAAAATGGCAAATTTCATAAGCGACATCATTAGTTATGGTTGCAAATTTGGCACTTTTTTCTGAGATAGCCAATCAGTTTACGAATATTCGGTTTGGCGATATAGTGAAAGTGCCCGTAACTTCAACAGTACATTTTACAAAATGTAATGATTTGCATAGTATTACAAATATGCGTCCGGTGGGAGGAAAGTACACAAAAGTATGCTTATTCTGTGTTTTCTTGTGGTTTTCTACTTTAAATAACCAAAAAAGAACCTATAATGCGTTTCGTATTATTAGGCAACTAATAATAATATTTGTATTTTTGCGCCAAATATTACGTAGAACTATGACTAAATTAAGTGTAAACATAAACAAGATTGCTACGCTGAGAAATGCTCGCGGAGGGAATGTGCCCGATGTAGTAAAGGTGGCGCTTGATTGTGAGTCTTTTGGCGCAGACGGCATCACTGTTCATCCCCGTCCTGACGAACGCCACATTCGTCGTTCGGATGTATATGATTTGCGTCCCCTGTTGCGGACTGAATTCAATATCGAAGGGTATCCGTCACCGGAATTTATAGATCTTGTGCTGAAGGTAAAGCCACATCAGGTCACATTGGTTCCCGATGATCCTTCACAGATCACTTCTAACTCCGGTTGGGACACGAAAGCTAATCTGGAATTTCTGACTGAAGTCCTCGACCAGTTCAACAGTGCAGGTATCCGCACTTCTGTTTTTGTAGCTGCTGATCCCGAAATGGTGGAATATGCGGCAAAAGCCGGAGCCGACCGCGTTGAACTTTATACCGAACCCTATGCGACGGATTTCCCGAAGAATCCGGAAGCAGCCATTGCCCCTTTTATCGGAGCGGCCAAAACTGCCCGTAAACTGGGTATCGGCCTGAATGCCGGACACGACCTGAGTCTTGTAAATTTAAACTATTTCTATAAAAACATTCCCTGGGTGGATGAAGTCTCTATCGGTCACGCATTGATTAGCGATGCACTGTACTTGGGACTGGAACGTACTATCCAGGAATATAAAAACTGTCTACGCTGATGAATGCAATGATCTTGTTAGCCCAAGGGGCTATGAATATGGCTGACTCGCTGGCTACCGCCAACCCCGTACTGACGGAGGTAAACGCTCCCGAAATGAATATGCTTGATATGGCTATCAAGGGTGGTTGGATTATGATTGTGCTGGGTGTGTTGTCCGTAGTCTGCTTTTACATCTTGTTCGAACGTAATTATATGATTCGCAAGGCGGGAAAAGAAGACCCTATGTTTATGGAACGTATCAAAGACTATATTCATAGTGGTGAGATCAAAGCAGCCATTAACTATTGCCGGACGATGAACACTCCTTCGGCCCGTATGATTGAGAAAGGTATCAGCCGTCTGGGACGTCCGATCAACGATGTACAGGCCGCTATTGAAAATGTGGGTAACATTGAAGTTGCGAAACTGGAAAAAGGGCTGACCGTAATGGCGACCATTTCCGGTGGTGCCCCGATGCTCGGATTCCTCGGTACGGTGACAGGTATGGTGCGCGCATTCTACGAAATGGCGAACGCCGGAAGCGGAAATATTGATATTACATTACTTTCCGGCGGTATCTACGAAGCAATGATTACTACTGTCGGCGGTCTGATTGTCGGTATTATTGCCATGTTTGCTTACAACTATCTGGTGATGCTGGTAGACCGCGTGGTAAACAAGATGGAATCTCGTACCATGGAATTTATGGACTTGCTGAACGAACCGGCTCAGAAGTGATTCATATTCCCCGAACTTATAACTTTATAATAACTCATAAACGTGGGATTAAAAAGAAGAAATAGAGTATCGCCCAATTTCAGCATGGCTTCCATGACGGATGTCATTTTCCTGTTGCTGATATTCTTTATGATAACCTCTACGGTGGTATCGCCCAATGCCATAAAGGTGTTGTTGCCGCAAGGCAAGCAGCAGACCTCGGCCAAACCGCTGACGAGAGTCATCATTGATAAAGACCTGAACTTCTATGCCGCTTTCGGTAATGAGAAGGAGAAGCCGTACGCCTTGAACGAACTGACTCCTTTCTTGCAGAGTTGTGCGGAAAAGGAGCCTGAAATGTATGTGGCGTTGTATGCGGATGAATCAGTACCTTATCGTGAAATAGTGCGGGTGCTGAACATTGCGAATGAGAATCATTTTAAGATGGTGCTGGCTACACGCCCGCCGGAAAATAAATAAGAAGAACGATGGACAGAAGAAAAAAGGGTGAATACGTAGGAGCGTTGGGTGCATTGTTGGTGCACGTGGCAGTGATTGCTCTTTTGATTCTGGTGAGCTTTACTGTTCCTCAACCGGATGAGGACGCAGGCGGAATCCCTGTAATGATGGGGAATGTGGATGCTGCGCGTGGCTTTGACGACCCATCGTTGGTCGATGTCGATGTGTTGGACGAAGAGGCTCCTGCTCAGACCCAGCCGGAACTCCCTTCGGAACAGGATTTGTTGACGCAGACCGAAGAAGAAACCGTCACTCTGAAACCGAAGACGGAGGAGCCCAAGAAGGAAACGGTAAAACCGAAAGAAGTAGTGAAACCGAAAAAGCCTGTGAAGAAGCCGGAGAAGACCGAGGCCGAGAAAGCGGCGGAAGCGAAACGCCTGGCTGAAGCGAAAGCGGAACGTGAACGTAAAGCTGCCGAAGAGGCCGCGAGAAAAAAAGTGGCCGGTGCTTTCGGCAAAGGTTCACAAATGACAGGGAACAAGGGGACATCAGCCGGTGGCACGGGAACGGAAGGCAGTAAGGAAGGTAATTCTTCCACCGGAGCAAAGACCGGAACGGGCGGTTACGGAACTTTTGACCTTGGCGGACGTTCTTTAGGTACGGGCAGTTTGCCCAAGCCTGCTTACAATGTGCAGGAAGAAGGACGTGTGGTGGTGAACATTACCGTGAATCCTGCAGGACAGGTTGTTGCAACCAGCATTAACCCTCAAACGAATACTGTAAACTCTGCTTTGCGGAAAGCCGCCGAAGATGCGGCCAGGAAAGCTCGTTTCAATACAGTAGACGGAGTGACCAACCAGACAGGGACAATCACTTATTATTTTAACTTGAGATAGTATCATTAACCAAAAATATAGGATTATGGGAACTGTATACGCTTTTTTTGCAGACGGGTTTGAAGAAATTGAAGCCTTTACTGCTATTGACACGCTAAGACGTGGCGGACTGAATGTGGAAATCGTATCCGTTACACCGGATGAAATTGTAGTAGGTGCACATGATGTATCTGTTCTTTGTGACATCAACTTCGATAATTGTGATTTCTTTGATGCCGAACTTCTGTTGTTGCCCGGAGGAATGCCGGGAGCAGCTACGCTTGATAAACATGAAGGATTGCGTAGATTGATTCTCGATTTCGCCGCCAAAAACAAACCGATTGCCGCTATTTGTGCTGCTCCGATGGTACTGGGCAAGCTGGGGCTGCTGAAAGGGAAGAAGGCGACTTGCTATCCTAGCTTCGAGCAATATCTGGAAGGTGCCGAATGTATCGATGCTCCGGTTGTTCGTGACGGAAATATCATTACGGGTATGGGACCGGGCGCTGCCATGGAATTTGCTTTGACTATCGTGGACTTGTTGGTAGATAAAGAAAAAGTAGACGAGCTGGTAGAGGCGATGTGCGTTAAACGCTAAGTTGTCCATGAAGAAATATGTAATCATTGTTGCCGGTGGAAAGGGCTTGCGTATGGGGAGCGACCTCCCCAAACAGTTTCTTCCTGTCGGTGGTAAACCTGTATTGATGCATACACTGGAAGTTTTCCGGAAGTATGATGCGGCAATTCAACTTATTTTAGTCCTTCCACGGGAGCAGCAGAACTTTTGGAAGCAGCTCTGTCGGGAACACGATTTCGATGTGGAACATCGGGTGGCAGACGGAGGAGAAACTCGTTTCCATTCGGTGAAGAACGGTTTGGCATTGGTGCAGGCTCCCGGGCTGGTGGGAGTGCACGACGGTGTCCGTCCGTTTGTCTCGGTAGAAGTGATCCGTCGTTGTTATGATTTGGCGGAACAGCACAAAGCGGTGATTCCGGTTGTTGATGTAGTTGAAACGCTGCGCCATTTAACGGAAGTCGGAAGCGAGACTGTGAGCCGCAATGATTATAAATTGGTGCAGACGCCGCAAGTCTTTGACGTCGAACTGTTGAAGCAGGCTTATGAGCAGGAATTTACTCCGTTCTTTACTGATGACGCCTCGGTTGTGGAAGCAATGGGCGTACCCGTGCATCTTGCAGCAGGTAACCGTGAAAATATAAAAATAACGACTCCTTTCGACCTGAAAGTCGGGAGTGCTCTTTTGTAAATGTTTGATTTAGTCACACGCGACATAAAATTTATCTCCGGTGTAGGTCCTCAGAAGGCGGCTGTATTAAATAAGGAGTTAGGAATCTACTCCTTGCATGATTTGATTTACTATTTCCCCTACAAATACGTCGACCGGAGCCGCATCTATTACATTCACGAGATAGATGGCAATATGCCGTATATCCAACTGAAAGGTGAAATCCTTGGTTTCGAAACGATCGGTGAAGGCCGGCAGCGTCGTCTCACAGCTCATTTCTCGGATGGTACGGGAGTCGTGGACTTGGTGTGGTTTCAGGGAATAAAATACATCCTCGGCAAATACAAACTTCACGAAGAATATATCATCTTCGGCAAGCCGACCGTATTCAACGGGCGCATCAATCTAGCTCATCCCGATGTAGACAAGACGGATGACTTGAAACTCTCCTCCGTGGGACTTCAACCTTATTATAATACAACGGAGAAAATGAAGCGCAGCTTCCTCAACTCTCACGCGATTGAGAAGATGATGGCAACTGTCATTCTGCAGATACAGGAGCCTCTGCCTGAGACTCTCTCTCCCAAACTGTTGTCGGAACATCACTTGATGCCTTTGACAGAGGCTCTGCGGAATATCCATTTCCCGACTAATCCCGATTTATTACGCCGGGCGCAATATAGGCTTAAATTCGAGGAGCTCTTCTACGTACAGTTGAACATCTTGCGCTATGCCAAAGACAGGCAAAGAAGGTATCGCGGCTATATCTTTGAAAAAGTGGGCGACGTATTCAACACGTTTTATACAAAGAACCTTCCTTTCCAACTGACAGGCGCACAGAAACGAGTGCTGAAAGAAATTCGGAATGACGTGGGTAGCGGTCGGCAGATGAACCGTCTTTTGCAGGGAGATGTAGGTAGCGGGAAAACTTTAGTCGCCTTGATGAGTATGTTGCTGGCGTTGGATAACGGCTACCAAGCCTGCATGATGGCGCCTACGGAGATATTAGCGAACCAGCATTACGAAACGATTAAGGAGTTACTGTTCGGTATGGATATCCGCGTGGAACTGCTGACGGGCTCTATCAAAGGAAAAAGGAGGGAAGCCATTCTCACCGGTTTGCTGACAGGAGATGTGAAAATACTGATCGGGACCCATGCGGTTATTGAGGATACCGTTAATTTTTCTTCTCTCGGTTTTGTGGTTATTGACGAACAACACCGCTTTGGCGTGGCGCAACGTGCCCGCCTTTGGAGTAAGAATATTCAACCGCCGCACGTGCTCGTCATGACCGCCACTCCTATTCCCCGGACGTTGGCGATGACTTTATACGGTGACTTGGATGTGTCCGTCATCGACGAACTGCCTCCGGGACGGAAACCGATTGCTACTGTTCACCAGTTCGACAACCGCCGGGAAAGCCTGTATCGCTCTGTACGCAAGCAGATTGAGGAAGGACGGCAGGTTTATATTGTCTATCCTTTAATAAAGGAAAGTGAGAAAATAGACTTGAAGAACCTCGAAGAAGGCTATCAGCATATCCTGGAAGAATTTCCCGAATGTACTGTATGTAAAGTGCACGGCAAAATGAAGGCTGCCGAAAAGGATGAACAAATGCAACTTTTCATTTCAGGCAAAGCGCAAATAATGGTTGCCACTACAGTGATCGAAGTCGGCGTGAACGTACCGAATGCTTCGGTGATGATTATAGAGAATGCCGAACGTTTCGGACTTTCGCAACTGCATCAGTTGCGCGGTCGGGTAGGGCGTGGCGCCGACCAGTCTTATTGTATTCTGGTGACAAATTATAAACTGACCGAAGATACTCGTAAGCGACTGGAGATAATGGTACGCACAAATGACGGCTTTGAAATAGCGGAAGCTGATTTGAAGTTGCGCGGTCCCGGTGACTTGGAAGGGACGCAGCAGAGTGGTGTCGCCTTCGATTTGAAAATTGCGGATATTGCCCGTGACGGACAATTGCTGCAATACGTCCGTGCGATAGCCGAAGATATTGTAGAGCATGATCCCGGTGCACAGAGTCCGGAGAATGAAATACTGTGGCGGCAACTCAAATCCTTGCGGAAAACGAATGTTAACTGGGCTGCCATTAGTTGAAAAACGGTTAAACATACAGTTTATTTGCGGGAATGTGTTGCAAAACATATTTTGCTTCTATTCTCCCTATTCATAGGGATTTAACGCCTGAATGTTTGTCTTATTTCCGGCTAATCATCTGAAAAATAGTTAATAACTCTCTTGTTGTTTCATCGAAAAATGCTACCTTTGGAGGAATTTTTTTAGTAAATGTATCGTTTAACCATTAGAAAAGTCGTATATCATGCTTGAAAAAACGCTGGTCATTTTAAAGCCTTGTACCCTCCAACGGGGATTGGTTGGTGAGATTACTCATCGTTTTGAACGCAAAGGACTGCGGTTGGCCGGCATGAAGATGATGCAACTGACTGATGAATTATTGAGCGAACATTATGCCCACTTGAGCAGCAAGCCTTTCTTTCAAAGAGTGAAAGATTCCATGATGACAGCTCCTGTCATTGTTTGTTGTTTCGAAGGTGTGGATGCTATTCAAACTGTCCGTACGTTGGCGGGTCCGACAAATGGATGTCTGGCTGCCCCGGGAACTATTCGTGGGGATTACAGTATGAGCTTTCAGGAAAATATAGTTCATGCTTCTGATTCTCCAGAGACCGCAGCTATCGAGTTAACGAGATTTTTTAAACCGGAAGAAATATTCGATTACAAACAGGCGACATTTGACTACCTGTATGCAAATGACGAATATTAATTGAATTGACAAAGAACGAATGAATTTCAATTGTATTATTAAAACAGGATTGGTAGCTGTTGCGGCTATGGTTAGTTTGAGCTCTTTCTCACAAGACCTGATTGCTCGTCAAGCACCGATAGACAAGAAATTAAAAACAGTAGACTCTTTGGCATTGCAAAAGCAAATCCGTGCCGAACAGTCGGAATATCCCGCCCTAAGTCTCTATCCAAACTGGAACAACCAGTATGTACACGCTTACGGAAACGCTATTATCCCTGATACTTACACGATCGACCTGACAGGTTTCCACATGCCGACTCCCAGCACGAAAATCACTTCGCCTTTCGGTCCCCGTTGGAGAAGAATGCACAACGGTCTGGACTTGAAAGTAAATATCGGTGATACTATTGTAGCAGCTTTCGACGGTAAAGTGCGTATTGTGAAATATGAGCGCAGAGGATATGGTAAGTATGTCGTTATCCGTCATGATAATGGATTGGAAACTGTATACGGACACTTGTCCAAACAACTGGTTGAAGAAAATCAGCTGGTCAAGGCCGGTGAAGTAATCGGATTAGGTGGTAATACCGGACGCTCAACCGGTTCTCATCTTCATTTTGAAACCCGTTTCCTCGGAATCGCAATCAATCCTATTTATATGTTCGACTTTCCGAAACAAGATATCGTAGCCGATACCTATACGTTCAGGAGGACTCAAGGTTCGAAACGTGCCGGTTCTCATGACACGCAAGTGGCTGACGGTACAATCCGCTATCATAAAGTTAAGAGCGGTGATACTTTGTCGCGTATTGCCAAGTTGCGTGGTGTATCAGTCAGTACACTTTGTAAGTTGAATCGTATCAAACCGACTACAACTTTGCGCATCGGGCAAGTTTTGCGCTGTTCATAAACAGCATTGCTTATAAAACAGTAATACAACAATACCTTTAGAAGAGGGCACTTTAATATAATTTAGAGTGCCCTCTTTCTGTTTTCACTTAATTATTGTTACCTTTGCGCACTATTTGGAAGAAAATGAAAGATACCAAGCAACAATTTGAACATGTCATCGCTATTTGCCGTGACTTATATTCCAAGAAGCTGCACGATTACGGGCCTGCATGGCGTATTCTGCGTCCGGCTTCGGTGACTGACCAGATTTTTATCAAAGCCAACCGGATTCGTAGTATTGAAACAAAAGGTGTAACTTTGGTTGACGAGGGAATTCGTTCCGAGTTTATTGCGATTGTCAATTACGGTATTATAGGGCTTATTCAGTTGGAACTGGGGTATGCCGAGTCTGCCGACATCAGCATTGAAGAAGCGTTGGCTTTGTATGATAAATATGTCAAAGAGGCTCTGGAACTGATGCTTGCCAAGAACCACGACTATGACGAGGCATGGCGCAGTATGCGTATCAGCTCTTACACAGACTTGATTTTAATGAAAATATACCGTACCAAGCAGATCGAAAGTCTGTCTGGCAACACGTTGGTGTCCGAAGGAATCGACGCCAATTACATGGATATGATTAATTACTCTGTATTCGGATTGATTAAGATAGAATTTGAAGGCTAAGAATTTACATATCATTCAGGAGGTAATAGCGAATATCAGTCGCTTTATTTTGGCGGCTGCATTTATCTTTTCCGGATTTGTAAAGGCAGTAGATCCACTGGGATTCCAGTACAAGATACAGGACTATCTGGCTGCATTCGGAATGGCTTCCTGGTTTCCTTCATTCTTCCCGTTATTGGGAGGTATCGCATTATCTGCCATAGAGTTTTCAATCGGTATCTTTTTGTTCTTTGGTGTCCGGAGAACAGTGGCTTCCACGTTGGCGTTGATGTTGATGAGTTTTATGACACCGTTGACATTGTATCTGGCAATCTTCAATCCGGTGTCCGACTGCGGGTGTTTTGGAGATGCTTGGGTGCTGACTAATTGGGAGACATTTATCAAGAACGTACTCTTGTTGCTTGCTGCAATCGGAGCGTTCAAAGGCAGGAAGATGTTGGTCCGCTTTATCAGTCAAAAAATGGAATGGCTTGTTTCTCTGTACACGCTGTTTTTTGTGTTTACGTTGTCGTTCTATTGTCTTGACCGTTTGCCGGTATTGGACTTCCGTCCCTACAAGGTAGGAAAGAATATACTGGAAGGAATGACGATGCCGGAAGGAGCGAAACCGAGTGTATATGAAAGTGTCTTTATTTTGGAGAAGAACGGAGAAAAGAAAGAATTTACACTGGAGAATTATCCGGATAGCACATGGACATTTGTTGATACACGCACTGTACTCAAAGAAAAAGGATACGAGCCGGCTATTCATGATTTCTCTATGATAGAACTGAATACGGGAGAGGACATCACGGAAGATGTACTGACTGATATGGGGTACACATTCCTGTTGGTCGCCCACCGGATTGAAGAAGCGGATGACAGTAATATAGACTTGATTAATGAAGTCTATGATTACTCGGTGGAGCATGGCTATAAGTTTTATTGCCTCACTTCTTCACCGGAGGAGCAGATAGAACTGTGGAAGGATAAGACCGGGGCGGAATATCCTTTCTGCCAAATGGATGATATTACACTGAAGACGATGATTCGCTCTAACCCGGGATTGATGCTGATTAAGAATGGGACTATTCTGAACAAATGGAGTGACGAGGATATCCCGGATGAATACGTACTGACCGACAAACTGGAGAATCTGCCGTTAGGACAACAGAAGGTCGGTAATGATACGCATACGGTTGGCTTTGTGTTCTTGTGGTTTGTTATTCCATTACTGCTGGTGCTTGGAGTAGATGTGTTGGTCGTTCGTCGTAGGGAAAGGAGAAATGCCAGAAAAGCTGCGGAAGCTAAGAAGCAAAAGAGTGAAGTGCAAAACATCGTTCCGAAGGTTGGTGAAGAACAAAAAGAAGAGGAGCCGGTTACTGATGGCAGTGATGATTGATAAATTGATACTATCTTCATCTTCCGGAAGGAGGGAGTGGAGATACTACCGAGACTGATTGTCCGGCTTTGATATAAAGAATGGAAATGGATTTATTAACCCTTTAAATAAAAAACAAAATGAGAAAGAACATTGTTGCAGGAAACTGGAAAATGAACAAAACCCTTCAAGAGGGTATCGCTTTGGCAAAAGAACTGAACGAAGCATTGGCTAATGAAAAGCCTAACTGTGATGTAATCATCTGTACTCCGTTTATCCACCTGGCTTCTGTTACTCCGTTGGTAGACGCTGCCAAGATTGGTGTAGGCGCTGAAAACTGTGCAGATAAAGCATCTGGTGCTTATACAGGTGAAGTTTCTGCTGAGATGGTCGCTTCTACAGGTGCAAAATATGTAATCCTGGGTCACTCTGAACGCCGTGCTTACTATGGCGAAACAGTAGCTATCCTCGAAGAAAAAGTAAAATTGGCTTTGGCTAACGGTCTGACTCCGATTTTCTGTATCGGTGAAGTATTGGAAGAACGCGAAGCTAACAAGCAGAACGAAGTAGTAGCTGCTCAAATGGAATCTGTATTCTCTTTGTCTGCTGAAGACTTCTCTAAGATTATCCTGGCTTACGAACCTGTTTGGGCAATCGGTACAGGAAAAACTGCTACTCCGGAACAAGCACAGGAAATCCATGCTTTCATCCGTTCAATCGTAGCTAATAAATATGGTAAGGAAATCGCTGACAACACTTCTATCCTTTATGGTGGTAGCTGCAAGCCTTCCAACGCTAAAGAACTGTTCTCTAACCCTGACGTAGATGGTGGTCTGATTGGTGGTGCCGCTCTTAAAGTATCTGATTTCAAGGGAATCATTGATGCTTTCAACGCGTAATTAAAACTTATTTCGGGCACGGGCGAATTATATAGTCCGTGCCTAAATACAATTATCAAATGAAGAAACTAGCTTTACTTATCTTGCTGTTTGTTTTGGCTGGCGCCAGTGCACAGGCACAGAACATTGTGAAAAGCCTCGAACGTAACGTTCCGGGACAAGGAAAGGTGACCATTCACCAAGATCCCCGCATTGAAGCGATGATTGGTATGGAACGTCTTGCAACCGGTGAACAGAAAGTCATGAAGGGTTCCGGCTTCCGGATACAGGCGTATGCCGGTAACAATACTCGTCAAGCAAAGAATGATGCTTATCGTGTGTCATCACAGGTAAAAGTGTATTTCCCGGAGCTGGCAGTGTATACGTCGTTCAATCCGCCCCGTTGGCTTTGTCGTGTGGGTGATTTCCGGAGTATAGAAGAAGCTGACGCGATGATGCGCAAAATGAAAGCTACTGGTGTGTTTAAAGAAGTTTCTATTGTAAAAGACGAGGTTAATATTCCTTTATAAATCTATCATGTTAGGAAAAGAAGAAATTGTCTCTCCAAATCTGGAGGAGTTGAAAAGTCATTATCACAGTATTATTACCTTGTTGGGCGAAGACGCCGAACGGGAAGGTTTGTTGAAAACTCCGGAACGGGTGGCTAAAGCAATGTTGAGTTTGACAAAAGGTTATCACATGGACCCTCACGAGGTGCTCCGTTCTGCTAAATTTCAGGAAGAATACAGTCAAATGGTGATTGTGAAGGACATTGATTTCTTCTCTCTTTGCGAGCATCACATGCTGCCGTTCTACGGAAAGGCACACGTGGCTTATATTCCCAACGGCTACATCACCGGGCTGAGTAAGATTGCTCGTGTAGTCGATATCTTTTCTCACCGCTTGCAAGTGCAGGAACGTATGACGTTGCAAATCAAGGAATGCATCCAGGAAACATTAAACCCGCTGGGGGTAATGGTGGTAGTGGAGGCTAAACATATGTGTATGCAAATGCGTGGTGTGGAAAAACAAAACTCAATTACTACTACTTCTGACTTCACAGGGGCTTTCAACCAGGCAAAGACGCGTGAAGAATTTATGAATCTTATCCAACACGGAACAACATTATAGGGGAAGTTGCCGTGAAATGGATAAAGTTATGCTCCGGCATCAATGAGAAAAGGTATTTGGTTTTGATAAAGGAGATGCTTCCTGTCGGAGGCTACCGCACATATGGCGACGAAAATAATTTATCGCAATACGACTCTGTCTCCCAAACGTTTTGCCATAATACTTTGTATCCCTCTCAAGTCATTATAACGTATCATTAACGCATTACATTTTTCTTCGTCATGTGCAAGAGCCGGATCCTGCAAGGCATAAAGCATGTGTTTTAATTCTTCCGTGACAATAGCATATTTGAAATTAATCATCAACATCGGAACCAGTTCGTAGAGCCGTTCTTCATCTGTCACAATCTTCTGGGACTTGGAGTGGTATTTGCTAAGTTGATAGCGGACATTAATCAGGTCTACGCTCAATTTGCTGATGACAGGATCGGGATGTGCCAGAAAATATCGTTCCGCTACGAATCCGACATTATGTATATGTGCGGCAGCCTCCGACAGGATTTGCCGGTGCAACGGGTTGTGGAAAGCCAGATCGTCTTCCTTTAAATCGTTGATAACATATTCAATTACGGTTACCGGAACTTCATTCCCTTCCTCATCTGTTAGGTTACACATAATCTTTTCTCCGTAACGGACCACGGCTTGTAAAATCAACCGTTCAAATTTATAGAACTCCTGTCCCTCTTTACCTTCCTGTGGGATGAAAGAAGCGTAATTGTCTTCTTGCAGGGCAGGTGGAACGTTCAGATAGTTACCGTCGCCATCTACTTCGGGAGCTAGCATGACATCTTCAGGAGGCATAGGTATGCCGTTGTCGGAAGAGGGAGATGCAGTTGCACCGCCTTGTGTCATGTTAGCCGTTCTTTCAGCGATACGGCGGTCACGTTCTGTTTGTTCAGCTCGTTTCTCCGCTTGCGTTTCCCGTCTTTTGGCTACTTCCGATACCAGTAATTTATCTTCTATGTGCAGCAGCTGCGCACATTCTTTGATATAGACGTCGCGTACAATCGCTTCCGGTATGACGGAGATGCTTTGCACCAGATTGCCGATAAGCTCTGCACGTTTGATCGGGTCTTTTCCTGCATCTTCCAGTAATAAGTTGGTTTTAAAACGGATAAAGTCAGTTTCATGTTCTGCAATGAAGGCTTGAAACTCCGTGGAGTTATGTTTGCGGGCAAAAGAGTCCGGGTCGTCACCGTCGGGAAGAAGGCAGACTTTGATGTTCATTCCTTCTTCAAGGAGCATATCAATGCCGCGGATAGAAGCCTTGATACCTGCTGCGTCACCGTCGTAAAGTACGGTCATGTTGTTGGTGAAACGGTGAATCATGCGGATTTGTCCCGGTGTAAGAGCAGTTCCTGAAGAAGCGACCACATTCTCTATGCCGGACTGATGCATGGAAATGACATCTGTATATCCTTCCACAAGAAAACAACGGTCTTGTTTCACAATCGCCTGTTTGGCAAAATAAATGCCGTATAATTCGTTACTTTTATGATAGATTTCCGATTCGGGAGAGTTGACGTACTTAACTTTTACGCCTTTTGTGGCACTGGCAAGCACACGTCCACCGAAGGCAACTACTTTGCCGGAGAGAGTGTGGACAGGGAAAATGACACGTCCCCAGAAACGGTCCCGCAAACGGTGGTCGTCGGTTTCGTAGCAGAGTCCGGTTTTTACCAGATATTCTTTCTTATATCCTTTTTGTAGCGCTTCCTTGGCAAGTGCATCGTGGCTCTCGGTACAATATCCCAACTGGAATTTCTCGATGATATCATCCCGGAAACCGCGGTTGCGAAAGTAAGCCATACCGATACTGCGACCGTCTACGTGGTTCTTCAGTATATTCTGAAAATAGTCGCGGGCGAAGTTATTGACAATGAACAGACTCTCGCGCTCACTTTGCACCAGCTTCTCTTCATCGCTCAACTCTCTTTCTTTAATTTCGATATTATACTTCTTGGCAAGGTATCTCAGTGCCTCCGGATAAGACATCTGTTCGTGCGCCATGATAAAGTGCACGGCGTTGCCCCCTTGTCCGCAGGCGAAACATTTGCAGAGTCCTTTAGCGGGTGAAACATAAAAGGAAGGAGTTTTGTCACTGTGGAACGGGCACAAACCAACATAATTGACACCGCGCTTGCGCAGGGTGACAAAATCTGAAACGACATCCATAATCTGTGCCGCATCCAATATCCGGTCTATGGTAGCTTGATCTATCATTCTTTCTTTTCTCCTGTGAATCCGTTTTTGCGGATACAAAGGTACACATAAAAAAATCCCCTGCAAAGAACTTTTTTGCAGGGGACCGTTAAATCTTACCTATATCGGCCGGGGATTATTTAATCTTTTCCCGGATCTTCGTCAGATACTTTTTCATGCCTTCCGCATCTTTATTCTCAATGATTTCGAGAAGGTTCTTCAGCTCTGTCCGGATATTGGTTACTTGGCCCGGAGTGCGCGGGTTGAACAGGATTTCCTGAAGCAGGTAGTCGTCTTCGCTGAGCAGTCCTTTGGCAATGGCCATGTGTTTTTTGAAAGTAGTTCCCGGTGCTTCCTGATGTTTCATAACCGCCGCGAATACGAAAGTCGAAACGAACGGGATAGACAGGGAGTAGGCTACCGTTTCATCGTGTTCATCGAAAGTATATTCGAAGATGTTCAGTCGCAATGTCTGATACAGGTCTTTGAAGAATATCTTTCCGAGGTGGTCTCCTTCACTGATGATAATGGCATTTTCGCTGCTTAGGTTGCTAAGGCTGGCGAAAGTCGGGCCAAACATCGGGTGACTGGATACATATCGGAAGCCGCTTTCTTCGTAGAACTTCTTCAGTCCTGTTTTTACAGAGGCAATATCACTAATGATGCAGTCTTTAGGCAGTACGGGCAGCACTTTGCGAAAAGCGTCCAACGTATACTTTACTGTCACGGCATTTATGACCAGTTCGGGCTCAAATTCCTTAATCTCCTCCAATGTGGTGAAACGATACGTGTTATAGACGAAACGCAGTTGGTGCGGGTTGACGTCGAATACGGCCGTCTCATGTTGAAAGCTCAATATGTCAGTAAAGAAGGAGCCCATTTTGCCGGCTCCGAGGATTAATATTCTCATATTCTTATTTATTAAAGTTTCGCATATACTGCCTTCCGTATGGCTTTCTCTCTCAGAGGGAAGGGTACCGGTAGGGATGAGGTATATTTTTCTTTTAAAAAGGTATATTCATTATTTTCCTACCACCTCCCCCTACGGGTACTCCTCCTTCCCGAAGGAGGAGAAGCTATGCAGAAAGCTTACGAAGCTTCAGTTTATTACCTGATTATTTATTAATAATTTCCATTTGTTGACGAACAGATTCTTCATGGATTGCTTCAAATATTTTTTTCATAAACTCTGCATCCATGCCGCATTGTTCACCTTGTGCACCGCGCTTTTCAAGAATCTCATTATAACGTCCGGCCTGGAGAACGGTGATTCCGTGTTCTTTCTTGTAAGTACCGATTTCGCGGGCGATGCGCATTCTTTTTGCTAATTCCTGAATGATGTTATCATCGCATTCATCGATTTGCTTACGAAGTTGGGACAAGCTTTCGGTAGTCTGGGTTTCGGTGCGGATAACCAGTAAATTGAGGATGTAGTCGAGTACGTCCGGGGTCACTTGTTGTGAAGCGTCGCTCCATGCGCAATCCGGGTTACAGTGACTTTCCACAATCAGACCGTCGAAGTTCAGGTCCATAGCCTGCTGGCAAAGCGGGGCTATCAATTCACGCTTTCCTCCGATATGGCTCGGATCGCAGAAGATAGGCAGATTAGGAATGCGGCGGCGCAATTCGATAGGAATGTGCCATTGGGGGAGGTTGCGGTATATCTTTTTATCGTAGCTGCTGAAACCGCGGTGGATAGCACCCAGACGTTTCAGACCTGCATTGCTGATACGTTCCAAAGCTCCGATCCACAGCTCAAGATCCGGATTCACGGGATTCTTGACCAATACCGGGATATCAACACCTTTCAATGCATCGGCGATTTCCTGTACGGCGAAAGGGTTGGCAGTGGTACGTGCGCCTACCCAAAGAATATCGATTCCGGCTTTCAGGCATTCGTAAACGTGCTTGGCAGTAGCTACTTCAGTAGAAACATACATTCCTGTTTCCTTCTTCACTTCTTTCAACCAGGCAAGACCCTCTACACCGATTCCTTCGAAACCTCCCGGTTTGGTACGTGGTTTCCAGATTCCGGCACGGAATATTTTCTGTCCTTTGGCTGCCAGTTGTCTGGCGGTATCCATTACTTGTTCTTCAGTCTCTGCGCTACATGGGCCGGCGATGACGATTGGTCTTTTGGCTTCTATGCCCGGTAATAAAATTGATTCGAGTTCCATATTCTTATTTGTTTTTTATTCTTTTAATTCTTTCCAGTGCTTCTGCTAACTTATTGTCTTTGCAGCAGAGCGAGATACGGATATATCTTGCTCCGTTGCTGCCGAAGATAAATCCCGGTGTGATGAACACTCTCGCTTCATGCAATACTTTCTCCGTCAGTTCTTCCACATCCTTGCAGGAATCGGGTATCTTGCCCCAGAGAAACATACCGACTTGTTTCTCATCGTAGGTGCAACCGAGTGCTTTCATTATTTCACCGGCAAGGTGACGGCGGTTCCGGTAGTTCCGGTTGTTTCCGTCGTACCAGTCGGCTTCGGCTTCCAGGGCGGTTGCAGCCGCCAGTTGCATGGCGCGGAACATTCCACTGTCGATGTTGCTTTTCACTTTCAATATCCATTGTACGAATTCGGGATTTGACGCTAACATTCCGATACGCCAGCCCGGCATATTGTGGCTTTTGCTCATGGAATTGAATTCAATACAACATTCTTTAGCTCCCGGCACGCTCAGAATACTAATTGGCTTTTCGTTTAGGATAAAGCTGTACGGATTGTCGTTGACAATCACGAGATTCTTCCGGCGGGCAAAGTCAACGAGACGTTCATACAGTTCCGGAGTGGCGTTTGCGCCTGTCGGCATATTCGGGTAATTGGTCCACATCAACTTTACGCGGCCCAAATCCATATTCTCCAGAGTTTCGAAATCGGGCATCCAGCCATCTTCCTCTTTCAGGTCGTAGTTGATAACTTCCGCGCCGAGTATCTTGCTCAAAGAAGTATAAGTGGGATATCCCGGGTTCGGTACCAATACCTGTTCTCCCGGATTGACGAAAGCCAGTGTGACATGGAGGATTCCTTCCTTCGAGCCGATTAAAGGTTGTATTTCCGTGTTCGGGTTCAGGTCGACTCCATACCAGCGTTGATACCATGCTGCGAAACCTTTGCGAAGTTCGGGGATACCTACATACGGTTGGTAACCGTGTCCGTTCGGGTCGTGGGCATTATTGCACAATGTTTCGATTGTCTTTTCCGAAGGTGGCATATCAGGGCTTCCGATACCCAGACTTATCACGTCTTTTCCTTCCGCATTCATTTGTGCTACTTCTTTCAGTTTCTTAGAGAAGTAGTATTCGCTTACACTTGCCAGTCTGTCGGCGGGAGCGATCTTATACGTTTGATTTACCTTCTGCATATTCGCCTAATATTTTAAGTTCTTTGGTTAATGGAGTGATTGCTGCGATCGATTGTTTGTATCTCAGATAGTCGTTGAAAGCTACGTCCACATAAAACTGGTATTCCCATTCCCGTCCGATAATCGGCAACGACTGTATCTTAGTGAGGTTGATGTTGTAAAACGACAGGATAGACAACACTTGTGACAAGCTGCCTTCCGAGTGCGGCAGTGTGAATACCATGTTCGCCTTATTGATCGTGTTTGTACGGTGCTGGCGGAGTTCGTCCACTTGCCACGGGTCGGCAACGACTAGAAAACGGGTAAAGTTATGCTTATTTGTTTCGATACCTTCTTGAAGGACTTTCATTCCATAACGTTCGGCGGCTATCTTGGAGCAGATAGCGGCGTGTCCTTTCAGATTTCCGTTCTTGATAGCCTCTGCGCTGCGTGCCGTATCTTCACCTTCCACTACTTTTAGTTGTGGGTGCTGGTTCAGGAAATCACGGCACTGCATCAGGGCGATAGGGTGGGAGTTGACTTCCGTCAGGTCTTCCCAACTTTCATCGGGCAGGCAGACGAAGCTGTGCGAGATGCGCAGTTTGTATTCACCGATAATTTGTGTACCGCTTTGTCTCAACAACTCGTTGTTGTGCAGCAAGCTGCCTGCAATCGTATTCTCTATGGCTAGCATTCCGATAACCTGACTGTCTTTACGTATCGAGGTAAACACGTCTTCGAAACTGGCACAACAGATTAACTCTATTTCTTCTCCCTCGAAGTACTTGTGTGCGGCGATATCGTGATATGAGCCGAGTGTTCCTTGAATTGCTATTTTTTTCATTGTTATAAATGTATTATATAAAAAAATCCCGCGTCCATATTGGAGCGGGATTCATATGATTGATTTCTCTTATTCAGTCCTTAAGCATCATGTCACTTGATACATACAAACTCCCGCTCTACTTTCTGGCTAAAGTAAAAGTAAAAAAAGAAGTAATATGCATAAGTAAATGATCTCATACGAGTCTTTGTTTTTTTTGCTTTGGTTTCTAATTCTGGGGCAAAAGTAATACTTTTCTGCTAAACGCAAACAAAAAGCGATACTTTTTTTGTTTTCTCTGCAAAAAAGAATGAAAAAGACATGGGATACCCTCTGTCGGAACGGGTTGAATGACTTCCGCCAATCAGAAGATTCCCGGCAATGCTTCCTGTTTTGGGCCGAGGTTCTTGAATTCTCCGTTCAGGCTGGCCTCATCTTTCGGATTCAGTTCCAATGACCTCTTCATATCTTCTACAGAACCGTCTTTATCTCCATTCAGCAGTTTGGCGCGGCCGCGTTCTTTGTATGCTTCTGCAAAGTTGGGGTTCAGTTCGATTGCTTCGTCGAACAGACTGATAGCTTCTGTCAACTTCTTCTGGTTGATGAAAAGTTGTCCCAGGTAGAGATATGCCTGTTCGTTGAAAGGATTCACTTCTGTTACAAGTTGGTAGTCGGCTTCTGCTTCTTCTTCCTGTCCGTTGGCTTCTTTCACTTTGCCGCGCAGGAGGATAGCGGTTTCTTCTTCCGGGTTCTGTGCCAGTACGGCGTCAATGTCTTCCATTGTTTCTTTATATTGCTTCATTTTCAGCAATGCTTCCGCACGCATCAGGCGGGCTTCGATGAAATCATCTTTCAAGGCAATCGCTTTTGTCAGGTGGGCAATCGTCATTAGGTCGTCGTCCTGTCCTTTACGGGCTTTGCCTAACAGATAGTGTGCCACTGCATTTCCCTCCTCGATAGCGATCGCTTTGCTGGCAGCTTCTTCCATTGCTTTGTAGTCCTCCTGTATGAAGCACACATTGGCCAATGTCAGGAATGTGTTTGTCACATGAGGTTCCATGATTGCCATTTTTTCCAGCAGTTCGCGGGCCTTTTCGGTTTCGCCCGTCTGGATATAAAGCTGGCTGAGATAACCCATTGTCTCGAAATCTTCTTCGATAGCAAGGGCCTCTGTGAAACATTTTACTGCGTAATCCGGACGTCCCATACGTTGTGCACGCAGACCGTCATATTTGAAGATCTCGAATCTTTTCCGGTCGTTTTTCTGTTTTTCACTTTCCGGTGTTTCTGACTTTCCGGAGAAGAAAGATTTAAAAAAGTTCGGCATGATGATATGTTGTTTTTGAGTTTATCTGCAAATGTAATAACTTATTTTGATATATGTAACATTCCGTCCTGCATCTTCAGCTCACCTTCTTCCAATAAATATTGGATTACCCGGCTGATATCTTCTCTTTCTGCTTCAATGGCATTCGCTATTCCGGCAGGGGGCAAACTTTTCCGGGTAAGCAGTTCCAGGATTTGTTTTCTCATTTCTCTGAAAGAGTCTTCGGGCAGGCAGTCCGTTTCGTGACGATTCAGACAGACGTCGCATTGCTTGCAGTTATGCTCATTTTTTTCTCCGAAATAACGAAGCAACATCCGGCTCCGGCAAACGCTTTCGGAAGTGACATATTCTTCCATGGCTTTGATACGTGCTTCGTACCGGGCTTTGCGCTCTTCGTAGGCAGAAGCCGGAATGTGCAGGTAACGCAGTTCCAGCCGCTCGCGCGTGTATATTATATAAGGTGTCTTTTTGTGCGGGATATAATCTACGATACGGCGTTTGGTCAGTGTCACCAATATATTATAAATTTGTTGGCGTGTCAATCCGGTGCGGATAGCCAGTGTGTCTTCGCTGATATAAGCATAATCGGTAAATACTCCCGTGTAGGAACGGAGAATGGTCTGTATCAGAGTTTCCGCTTCCGTACCCATTTCCCGTAGTTTATACAGCTCGTCCCGCCGGATTGTAAAAAGAATGCGGGAAGCATTGTCCTGTTCGTCCGTATACTCCAGATAGCCGGCTTGCGTCAGTATTTTCAACGCACTGTCCACCGGCACGGGGAAGTATTTGAACTTCCTGCAAAATTCTTCCAGGTTGAACTCACGGATACATTGGAATCCGTCACCCATGGCCATTTGGTAGTAATATTGCAGATGTTCGTATACCTGGAGGATATATTCTTTTTCGGGGAAAGTGTCCGCCACCCGTTTGTGCAATGTCATTTTGTCGGATTTGGCATACAGGATAACGGCATAGGCTTTCAGCCCGTCCCTTCCTGCCCGTCCGGCTTCTTGAAAGTACGCTTCGGGAGAGTCGGGAAGGTCGATATGCAGTACGATACGGACATCAGGCTTGTCGATGCCCATGCCGAAAGCGTTGGTGGCTACCATGACGCGGATTTCTCCGTTTTGCCAGCGTTTCTGCCGGAGGTCTTTTACGGCATTGTCCAGTCCGGCATGATAGAAGTCGGCGGTAATGCCTTCCTGCATTAATAATTCGGTGATTTCTTTGGTGCGTCTCCTGTTGCGGACATAGATAATTGCGCTGCCGTCTATCCTTTTCAGGATATGTAGCAGTTCTCCCGTCTTATTGTCCGTTTTGCGGACGATATATGCCAGATTCTTCCGTTCGAAACTCATACGGAAAACATTCTCTTCGCGAAAGTTCAGCCGTGACTGAATATCTTTTACGACTTCCGGAGTAGCCGTTGCCGTTAGTGCCAGCACCGGAACACCCGGCAGCAGTTCCCGTATTTCTGCTATCTTCAGGTAAGCCGGACGGAAATCATACCCCCATTGTGAGATACAGTGGCTTTCGTCTACCGTAATCATGGAGACCTTCATTGAACGGAGTTTGATACGGAATATTTCCGTATCCAGCCGTTCCGGAGAGATATAAAGGAACTTATAGTCGCCGAAGATACAGTTTTCCAGCGCAGTGACAATCTCCTGACGTGTCATGCCGGAATATATGGCGAGCGCTTTGACTCCGCGTTTGCGCAGATTCTGCACCTGGTCTTTCATCAGGGCGATGAGGGGTGTAATGACAATACAAAGTCCACTCTGGGCGAGAGCGGGCACCTGGAATGTGATAGATTTACCACCTCCGGTCGGCATTAACCCCAGCGTGTCCTTACCTTCGCCTATACTGGTGATGATCTCCTCCTGCAAGTCGCGGAAGGAGTCATATCCCCAATATTGTTTTAATATCTCCTGATACTTATTCAATCGGCTTTATATCTTCGATTTGAAGTTGGACTTCGCCACGCTTGTGCGTGTTTTCTTCAATGGTGTAACAAATGTCGAAGGAGCGCTTTGTCTTGATATAGCGCACGTGCGAACTTTGTCCGAATGCGATACCGTTCATTACATTGTTCGACTTGTTGTCAACCAGTTCCAATTTGATATGTTCCTGGTCGCGTCCCACCACTTTGCTTGTACCGTAGTCATATACATGATGCGTACAGAAAATCGGCTTCATATTGTCCGGGCCGAAAGGATTGAACTTCTTCAGGTCACTGAAGAACCTGGGCGTAATATCCCTGAAATCAATTTCAGCATCGATGTCGATTACCGCACTGGTCTGTTCGGGCAGGATATGCTGCGAAACGAAGTCCTCGAACCGCTTGGTGAAAGCCTCCACATTCTCTACTTTCATGGATAATCCGGCAGCGTATGTATGCCCTCCGAAGTTCTCAAGCAAGTCGCGGCAATGTTCGATCGCCTTATAAACATCAAAACCGGAAACGGAGCGTGCCGAACCAGTTGCCATGTCATCTGTCCGTGTCAGTACAACGGCGGGACGATAATAAACTTCTGTCAGGCGGGAAGCTACGATACCGATCACCCCTTTGTGCCATTCTTCATTGTAGAGAACGATAGAACGCCGTTCGGCCAACCCTTCCAGATTGGCGACAATGTTGTTGGCTTCTTCCGTCATGCTCTTGTCGAGGTCCTTGCGGGTTTCGTTGTACTGGTTGATTTGTCCTGCTTTCTCCAGTGCAACCGAGAAATCTTTCTCCGTGAGCAGGTCGACAGCTTCTTTTCCATTCTGGATACGTCCCGAAGCATTGATGCGCGGTCCGATTTTGAACACGATATCGCTGACAGTGATTTCCCGTTCGGAGAGTCCGCAGACGTCAATAATTGCTTTCATTCCCACACTCGGATTACTGTTCAGCTGTTTCAGTCCGTGAAAAGCAAGAATACGGTTCTCGCCCATAATCGGCACGATGTCCGAAGCGATACTTACCGCTACCAGATCGAGCAGAGGAATCAAGTGATGAAACTCGATACCGTTGCTGATAGCAAATGCCTGCATGAACTTGAAACCGACACCGCAGCCCGAAAGGTGTGTGTACGGATACGTATTGTCCGGACGTTTGGCGTTTAGGATGGCTACGGCAGGAGGAAGGATGTCATCCGGCACGTGGTGGTCACAGATGATAAAATCAATACCTTTCTCTTTGGCATACGTTATTTCCTCCACTGCTTTGATGCCGCAATCGAGTACAATAATCAATCCTACACCGGTTTCAGCGGCATAGTCCACTCCTTTTTTAGAAATGCCATACCCTTCGTTATAGCGGTCGGGTATGTAATAATCCAAGTTCGAATAGAACTGTTGGATAAACTTGTAGACTAGTGCTACGGCGGTAGTTCCGTCTACATCATAATCTCCATAAATCAGAATACGCTCTTTCTTTCCCATAGCCTTATTCAGACGTTCTACTGCAATATCCATGTCGTTCATCAGGAACGGATCGTGCAGGTCGGGCAATTGCGGGCGGAAAAACTTCTTGGCGTCAACCGCCTTCGTTATTCCCCGCTGTACCAAAAGTTGTCCAAGTATCGGGCTAATCCCTAATTCCTGGGCCAATGTCTGGCTTGTCTCTGCCTGTTCGGGTGTAATGGGTTGATAATTCCATTTGTGATTCATTTTATATATTGTTTTTTCTTTTTCTGCTCTCAGGGGTCAGAAAGGCACTTCTTCCCAACAAGGGGTAAAAGTACGAAAAAAACCGGAGGTGAGTGTAGATATGACGAAAATATTTCAAAGGGGATAGAAAATCGGAAGTTTGCTAATGGTGGCATTAAGTGTTTACGGTGGCTTTTTAATAGATGACTTCTTTGGCATTAAGATCAAAGTTCTCCGGCATTAAGACTAAACTTCTCTTGGATAAGGATTGAACTTTTTTCGGATAGGAATCAATCTATAAACGCAAGTTCTGTTTTTATAAACGAAACTTTCATTTATAAAAACGAAACTTTCATTTTTATAATCAAAGCTTGCGTTTATAGATTGATGTTAGGCAACGATAACTTTGTCACTGGATGGGCGGAAGTTTGTAATAAACAGACAGCAACTTTGCTATACTCTTATGATAAATAAAGATTCTGATCCTGTTGGAGTGCGGCTATATATATGACTTATATCAAACCAGCTCTTTCCAATATGATAAGGTTGGAAAGAGCTGGTTTGATATTGAGAGGTATATGTTTTTATTTCTTCTTTCTTAAATCCCTGCCTTCATACTTGCAGATCGCTTCTATCCATTCCTCCGTCAGAGGCATGGACTCATGTCTCTCTAGGTCGAAAGTCACCATGATTGATTTGCAGATACATTTTATCTCGTTCGTCTTTGTGTCGATCACCCGTTGGAGCAGATGAAAGCTTTTCGTTCCTACTTCGGAAACGGCAGTCTGTACGGCGATATGGTCTGATGCGAAGATCTGTTTGACGAAATCTGCTTCGATATGGACAACGACAATGCCGGTCTTCTCCCAGTCGACTCCGGGACATACGGAAGCGAAGTATTCAGTCTTGCCCAAATCGTAAAAAGAAAAATAAACAGTGTTGTTGACGTGACCGAATTTATCTACGTCATTGAAGCGCAACTGAATAGGTAGCGTGTGGTGAAATACGATTTCTTCCATTGTTTTCACTTAATCTTTTTGAATTCGACGCAAAAGTAGTACTTTTGCGTGTTATTCTCAACTGAAATTACTCAAGAAATGATAGAAGATATTAAAAAAGCCTGTCAGGTGATGAATGAAGGAGGTGTCATCCTTTATCCTACCGATACCGTTTGGGGCATAGGCTGTGACGCGACTAACGAAGAAGCTGTACGTCGGGTATATGAGATTAAGAAACGTGCCGATAGCAAAGCTATGCTGGTGCTGGTTGATTCGTCTGTCAAGGTGGATTTTTATGTACAGGATGTTCCTGATGTGGCATGGGATTTGATAGAAGTTGCCGATAAACCATTGACGATTATCTATTCCGGTGCACGCAATTTGGCTCCGAACCTGCTTGCGGAAGACGGAAGCGTGGGAATCCGTGTGACGAATGAAGCGTTTTCCAAACGTCTTTGCCAGCAGTTCCGCAAGGCAATCGTGTCTACATCAGCCAATGTAAGCGGCCAGCCGGGAGCTGCCAACTTTAGTGAAATCAGTGACGAGATCAAATCGGCAGTAGACTATATCGTCGGCTATCGTCAGGACGATATGAGCAGACCGAAACCCTCAAGTATTATAAAACTGGACAAAGGTGGAGTGATTAAGATAATTCGCGAATAAATGAAAGAGGAAAAACTTAGTTTATTGCAGCGTTGCATCAAGTGGCGGGAAAATAATATCAAGGAGAAACAGTTTATCCTGATATTGAGTTTTCTGGTGGGGATTTTCACTGCGTTTGCCGCTTTACTATTGAAGTTCTTCATTCACCAGATACAGAACTTCTTAACAGATAATTTCAATGCGACGGAAGCCAACTATTTGTATCTGGTGTATCCGGTAGTCGGAATTTTTCTTGCAGGCTGGTTTGTGCGTAACATTGTGAAGGATGACATCAGCCATGGGGTCACCAAGATTCTGTATGCTATCTCCCGTAGGCAGGGACGCATCAAGCGGCATAACATTTGGTCGTCTACCATTGCCAGTGCCATTACGATCGGATTCGGCGGATCGGTAGGGGCGGAGGCGCCGATTGTGCTGACGGGGTCGGCGATCGGTTCCAATTTGGGTAGTGTTTTCAAAATGGAGCACCGGACGTTGATGTTGCTGGTAGGATGTGGCGCGGCAGGTGCGATTGCCGGAATCTTTAAGGCTCCGATCGCCGGACTGGTGTTTACGCTGGAAGTCCTGATGATAGATCTGACTATGTCTTCTTTACTCCCGTTGCTGATTTCTGCAGTGACGGCGGCAACCGTTTCGTATATCACTACCGGCACGGAAGCCATGTTCAAGTTTCATCTCGACCAGGCATTCGAACTGGAACGTATTCCTTTCGTTATCCTGCTGGGGATTTTCTGCGGTCTGATTTCGCTGTACTTCACACGTGCTATGAACTCGGTAGAAGGAGTTTTCGGTAAGCTCAACAATCCTTATAAGAAACTGGCTTTCGGCGGTGTTATGCTGAGTGTGCTGATTTTCCTTTTTCCACCTCTCTATGGTGAAGGTTACGATACAATCAACCTGTTGCTGAACGGAACGTCTGCGGCGGAGTGGGATACGGTGATGAACAACTCCATGTTCTACGGCTACGGCAATCTGTTATTGGTCTATTTGATGTTGATTATCTTATTGAAGGTATTTGCTTCCAGTGCGACGAACGGTGGTGGTGGATGTGGTGGTATATTTGCTCCTTCACTTTATCTGGGATGTATTGCCGGATTTGTATTCTCGCATTTCAGCAATGATCTTGCTTTTTCAGCTTATCTGCCCGAAAAGAATTTCGCTTTAATGGGAATGGCGGGAGTGATGAGCGGAGTGATGCACGCTCCGTTGACGGGTGTCTTCCTGATTGCTGAACTGACCGGAGGATACGACTTGTTCCTTCCGTTGATGATTGTGTCTGTCAGTTCTTATCTCACGATTATAGCGTTTGAGCCTCACAGTATCTATTCGATGCGTCTGGCAAAGAAAGGACAACTGCTTACGCATCATAAGGATAAAGCGGTATTGACATTGATGAAAATGGAGAATGTCGTGGAGAAGGATTTCGTAGTGGTTCATCCTGAAATGGATTTAGGCGAACTGGTGAAGGCTATCGCCGCTTCCCACCGGAATGTGTTTCCCGTGACGGATAAGAAGACTGGCGAACTGTTGGGAGTTGTACTGCTCGACGATATCCGGAACATCATGTTCCGTCAGGAACTTTATCATCGTTTTACTGTTAATAAATTAATGACATCCGCCCCGGCCAAGATATTCGATTCGGACGGAATGGAACAGGTGATGCAGACTTTCGATGATACCAAAGCCTGGAATCTTCCCGTGGTGGATGAGGAAGGACGTTATCAGGGATTTGTCTCTAAATCGAAGATATTTAACTCATACCGGCAGGTATTAGTACATTTTTCAGAAGACTAACCACCCGCCGTCCGACAAGGTACCGGGGCCTGGGTTCTATGTAGATAAAAGTGATTAGATTATGAAGAAAGAAGATTTAAGAATAGTATATATGGGTACTCCCGATTTTGCGGTGGAGGCCTTGCGTCAGTTGGTAGAAGGCGGATATAACGTTGTGGGCGTGATAACGATGCCCGATAAGCCGGCCGGACGCGGACATAAGATTCAATATTCTCCCGTTAAACAATATGCGCTCGAACAGAATTTGCCGTTACTCCAACCGGAGAAGTTGAAAGATGAGGCGTTTGTACAGGCGTTGCGTGAATGGAAAGCGGATTTGCAGATTGTGGTTGCTTTCCGTATGTTACCGGAAGTGGTGTGGAGTATGCCGCGGTTGGGAACTTTCAATCTCCATGCTTCTTTGCTTCCTCAATACCGGGGGGCCGCTCCTATCAATTGGGCGGTAATTAATGGAGATACGGAAACGGGTATCACTACTTTCTTCCTGAAGCATGAGATAGATACGGGAGAAGTCATTCAGCAGGTACGTGTACCTATTGCCGATACGGATAATGTAGAGATTGTGCATGATAAACTGATGATGTTGGGCGGAAAGCTGGTCGTTGAGACGGTGGACGCCATTCTGAACGGTGTGGTAAAACCGGTTCCGCAGGAAGAAATGGCGATTGTCGGTGAGCTTCGTCCTGCTCCGAAGATATTCAAAGAGACTTGCCGGATCGACTGGAATCAACCGGTGAAGAAAGTCTATGATTTTATTCGCGGACTCTCTCCTTATCCGGCTGCCTGGAGTGAATTGGTCAGTCCTGAAGGAGAAGTGGTGGTCGTGAAGATTTTCGAAAGCGAAAAAGTTAGTGAAGCGCATCAATTGTCTGCCGGAACGATTGTGACGGATGGGAAGAAATATATAAAGGTGGCTGTGCCCGATGGGTTCGTGTCTGTCCTTTCTTTGCAACTTCCCGGCAAGAAACGTCTGAAAACGGATGAATTGCTTCGCGGATTCCGTCTGACGAACGAATATAAAATGAACTGACCTGATAATAGATAACATGAACCGTCTCGAGTTCGAGACAAACCGAATCTAAAATAAAAGAATTATGAAACCAATTATCGCTCCTTCCATTCTTTCCGCTGATTTCGGATATTTGGCGAAAGATATTGAAATGGTAAACCGCAGTGAGGCGGAATGGGTACATATTGATATTATGGACGGGGTATTTGTCCCTAACATCTCATTCGGCTTTCCGGTACTGAAATATGTGGCAAAGCTGAGTAAGAAACCGTTGGATGTGCATCTGATGATTGTTAATCCGGAGAAGTTTATCCCGGAAGTAAAAGCATTGGGAGCGCATACGATGAATGTGCATTATGAGGCTTGCCCTCATTTGCATCGGGTGGTACAACAGATTAGAGAGGCAGGGATGCAACCTGCCGTGACGATTAATCCGGCAACTCCCGTAGCTTTGTTGCAGGACATTATCCGAGATGTATATATGGTGCTTGTCATGAGCGTGAATCCCGGATTTGGTGGGCAGAAGTTCATTGAACATTCCGTAGAAAAAGTCCGTGAACTACGTGCTTTGATTGAACAGACTGGCTCGAAGGCTTTGATTGAAGTGGACGGTGGTGTGAATCTGGAAACGGGTGCACGTCTCGTTGAGGCGGGTGCAGATGCTTTGGTAGCTGGTAATGCAGTCTTTGGAGCACCGGATCCGGAAGCAATGATTCACCGGTTACACGAGTTGTAGAGAATTGTGGTATCATATCTCCATAGATATCCTTATATACGCCTGGTTATCCCTTGGATAGCAGGCGTTTTTTGTGGTGATCGTTTCTTCAACGGTTCGCCGGAGCTCTTTTGGGGAATCCTTGCCTTTTGTTTTTTAGCCGGTCTCTCTATAGGTTGTTATTTCCTTGGACGCTATTCTCTGCGTTGGTGCTTCGGAATTGCGATTCTTGCTCTTTGTTTTACAGGTGGCTGGGTGGGAATAACCTGGCAGCTACAACATGCAACGGGATATACTTTCCCGAAAGAGGAAACGGTTTATCGGGGGTGGGTGACGGATACTCCCGAAACTAAGGAACATACTTTTCTTTGCCGGGTATTGTTGAAAGAACAGCGTGATTCGACAGCTATTCATTCGATAGATGATTGTAAGGCTATTCTATATCTGCAACGGGATTCGGCGGCTGCCGGATTAAAGCGGGGAGATGAATTATGGGTGTCTGCTCGTATTTCTCCGCCTGTAAATGGACAGAATTTCGATGAGTTCGACTATGCCCGTTATCTGATGCGGAAGGGAATCAGTGGAACAGGATATGTCGTGTCCGGAAAATGGATGCTGGCATCTTCAGAAATGTTATCTTCCGGTAACGGAAATATTGCTCGGAAGAGCACTCTTCTGGAGGTAGCCGGTTCTTGTCGCGACAGAATACTTTCTCTTTATCGCCAACTTGGTTTTGAAGGTGACGGACTGGCTGTACTTTCTGCTTTGACTGTAGGTGATAAAACCGAACTAAGTGACTCTGTTCGTGAAAGTTATTCGGTAGCTGGTGCCAGTCATGTGCTTGCATTGTCCGGGTTGCATATCGGGCTGTTGTATGCCTTGCTCTTTTTTATATTGAGTCCTGTTGCGAAGAGAGGGAACGCAGGCAGATGTTTGCGGGCTGTATTTCTTCTTATCCTTCTTTGGGCTTTCGCTTTTTTTACCGGACTTTCACCATCGGTAGTCCGTTCGGCTTGTATGTTTTCGATCTGGGCAGTGGCGGATATTTTTAATCGTCAGGCTTTATCTTTGAATACGTTGGCGGCGACTGCATGGGTTATGTTACTTTGTAATCCGGTATGGCTGTTTGATGTCGGTTTTCAACTATCCTTCTTGGCTGTTGCTTCTATTCTACTGACATATAAACCCATTTATCGGTTACTTCCGGTAAAGAGTAGGATCGGGAGATATTTCTGGGGACTAATGAGCGTATCTATTGCGGCACAGCTAGGCACTGCTCCTCTTGTTATGTTTTATTTCTCCCGTTTTTCAACTCATTTTCTGTTTACTAATTTAGTAGTCATTCCTCTGGTTACCATCATTTTGTATTCTGCCGTTGTTATGTTTCTCCTGACTCCGCTACACTGGATACAAAATTCTATAGCAGAGGGCGTCAAGTTTCTTCTGGATGCACTTAATACTTTCATTCATTGGGTAGAACAGCTTCCTTATGCTTCTATTGACGGAATATGGCTATATCAGTTGGAAGTACTCGGCCTTTACCTCTCCGGCGGTCTGGTGTTTTACTATTTCGCAAACCGGGGATTAAAGAATCTTCTGATCTGTCTCTTTTCAATATTATTGTTAGGTGTCTATCATGTGTCTATGTCCTGGGTGGACCGTCCTCTGGATAGTATTGTTTTCTATAATGTTCGCGGTTGTCCGGCAGTTCATTGTATAGACAATAATGGGAATTCACGGATAGTTTATGGAGATAGTCTTTCTGATAAAAGGCAGTTGTATCGTGTTGCAACAAATTATTGGAATCATCACCAATTATTGTCGCCGTTAGAGGTGACAGCCGATTATCAAGATACCGCGCTCTGCTGCCGGGAACAAATACTGTCTTACCATGGACGACGCATTTGTATGGTGACCGATCATCGCTGGCGGAACAAATCTGCCGCTACTCCGTTATATATTGATTATCTTTACTTATGCAAAGGCTATAACGGTCATTTGAAAGAACTCAGGTTGCTCTTTGCTCCGGAGTGCATTATATTAGATGCATCCCTTTCGGAACATCGCAAGCAACTTTTTGAAGAGGAATGTAAACAGTCTGGTTTGCGTTTTATCTCTTTATCCGAAAAAGGTTCTGTGCGGTTTTTGCTCTAAGTACAAAGATTTATCGTACATTTGCATCTTGATAAAGTATTATAGTATGTTGACGAAAGTAATTGAACAAGCCAAAATAGATCATTTTACCAAATGGTTTGAACGGGCTGACAAAATAGTAATTGTATCTCATGTATCTCCTGATGGTGATGCTATCGGTTCTTCACTAGGATTATACCATTTTTTTGATTCACAGGAAAAGACAGTAAACGTAATCGTTCCCAATGCTTTCCCCGATTTCCTTCGGTGGATGCCGGGCAGCAAAGACATTCTCTTGTACGACCGTTACAAAGAATTTGCGGATAAGTTGATAGCCGAAGCAGACGTAATCTGCTGTCTGGATTTCAATGCATTGAAACGTATTGATGATATGGCGGATGCGATAGCAGCTTCTCCCGCACGTAAAATAATGATCGATCATCATCTTTACCCGGAAGAATTCTGTAAGATTACGATGTCTTACCCGAAGATTTCTTCTACTTCCGAATTGATCTTTCGGTTGATCTGCCGTATGGGCTATTTTAGCGACATCTCTAAAGAAGGAGCCGAATGTATCTACACAGGTATGATGACGGATACAGGCGGATTCACCTACAACTCCAACAATCGGGAAATCTATTTTATCATCAGCGAACTTCTTTCCAAAGGGATTGATAAGGATGATATCTATCGTAAAGTATATAATACGTACTCGGAAAGCCGTTTGCGTCTAATGGGGTATGTGTTGTCTAATATGACTGTTTATTCGGACTACAATGCAGCCTTAATCACATTGACAAAAGCCGAACAGAGTAAGTTTAATTATATAAAAGGTGATAGCGAAGGGTTTGTGAATATCCCTCTTACTATTAAAAACGTTTGTTTCTCCTGCTTCCTGCGTGAGGATACGGAGAAACCGATGATTAAAATTTCCCTTCGTTCGGTAGGGAACTTTCCATGCAATCAGTTGGCTGCCGAATTTTTCCACGGAGGCGGACATCTCAATGCCTCGGGCGGTGAGTTTTTCGGAACAATGGAGGAGGCCAAAGCTGTCTTTGAGAAAGCACTGGAGAAATATAAACCTTTACTCACAGCAAAAAGCTGAGTGCGGAAGGTTAAAAGTGAATATTGAAAGGTTAAAAGATACGAACTTTCAACATTCCTCTTTCAACTTTTAATGATTTTGAGATACATTTGTGCGGAATATAGCTAATTAACAGATAATGAAGAAACTTATATTTTTATTTCTCTCTGTGATAGCAGCCGGAAGTCTGTTCCAGGCATGCGACAATTCTAAGACTTATGCAGAAATGCTGGAGGATGAAAAGAATGCGGTGAATAAGTTCATCAAAGATAGTGCAATTAATGTGATCTCCTTAGAGGAGTTCGAACGGGATACAATTACCGATCTGTCAAGAAATGAATATGTTGCTTTCTCAAATGGCGTCTATATGCAGATTGTAGATCGTGGAAATGAGGATGATCCGGAAGATACTTTTGCTAATAATAATGTGATTTGTGCCCGCTATCTGGAAAAGAATATAGCGAGTAATGAGTTGACTTGTTTCAATGTTGTCCTTCCTGAATATATTAATGCTTCTGATTATTATAGATCTCCCCTTACATTCCGTTATGTCAACGAAAATTCATCAGCTTATGGAATTGTTTTAAGCACTCCTCTTGATTATGATTATTTGTGGACAGCAAATTCGTACGGAACAGCTATTCCCGGTGGATGGCTGTTGGCATTGCCATACTTGCGGGATAATGCTCATGTACGTTTGATTATTCCTTCAAAAATGGGGCATAGTATTTCGCAACAGAATGTGATTCCATATTATTATGATATCTGGAAGTTTGAAAAAGCAAAAAGTTAAAGCACTAACATTAAATAAATCTATTAGTTAAAACCTATGACTCTAATCAAATCTATCTCTGGAATCCGCGGAACAATCGGCGGAGGAGCGGGCGAAGGATTGAATCCGCTCGACATCGTAAAATTCACTTCGGCTTATGCTACTTTAATACGTAAGACTTGCAAAGTAAAAAGCAATAAGATTGTTGTGGGACGTGACGCCCGCATCTCCGGTGAAATGGTAAAGAACGTAGTAGTCGGTACCCTAATGGGAATGGGCTGGGATGTTGTAGACATCGATCTGGCTTCTACTCCGACTACCGAATTGGCTGTAACAATGGAAGGCGCGTGTGGAGGTATTATCCTGACAGCCTCTCACAATCCGAAACAGTGGAACGCACTGAAATTACTGAATGAACATGGTGAATTTCTGAATGCAGCCGAAGGTAACGAAGTTCTTCGTATTGCTGAAGCTGAGGAATTTGACTATGCAGATGTAGATCATCTGGGTTCTTATCGTAAAGACCTGACCTATAATCAGAAGCATATTGATAGCGTGCTGGCTCTTGACTTAGTGGATGTAGAAGCCATTAAGAAAGCCGGTTTCCGTGTAGCTATCGACTGTGTGAATTCGGTAGGCGGTATTATTCTTCCCGAATTGCTTGAGCGTCTGGGCGTGAAACATGTAGAAAAACTCTACTGCGAGCCTACCGGAAACTTCCAGCACAACCCGGAACCACTTGAAAAGAACTTGGGTGACATCATGAACCTGATGAAAGGTGGAAAAGCTGATGTAGCTTTTGTAGTAGACCCGGACGTTGACCGTTTGGCTATGATTTGCGAGGACGGTGTAATGTATGGTGAAGAATATACATTGGTTACTGTTGCCGATTATGTACTGAAACATACTCCGGGTAACACTGTTTCTAACTTGAGTTCTACCCGTGCTTTGCGTGATGTGACTCGTAAGTATGGTATGGAATATAATGCTTCTGCCGTAGGCGAAGTAAACGTAGTAACAAAGATGAAGGCAACCAATGCTGTTATCGGTGGTGAAGGAAACGGTGGAGTAATCTATCCGGCCAGCCACTACGGTCGTGATGCATTGGTTGGTATCGCATTGTTCCTTAGCCATTTGGCTCATGAAGGAAAGAAAGTCAGCGAACTCCGTGCTACTTATCCTCCTTACTTCATTGCCAAGAACCGTGTCGACCTGACTCCGGAAATTGATGTAGACGCTATCCTTGCTAAGGTAAAGGAAATCTATAAGAATGAGGAAATCAACGATATCGACGGTGTGAAGATTGACTTTGCAGACAAATGGGTACATTTGCGTAAAAGTAATACGGAACCGATTATTCGCGTATATAGCGAAGCTTCTACAATGGAAGCTGCAGAAGAAATCGGTCAGAAGATTATGGACGTAATTAATGAGTTAGCGAAGAAATAACGCTTCATTGATATTGGATAAATAAAAAAGGAGGAACTTAATCAGTTCTTCCTTTTTTTATTCGAAGTAAATTATTGTAAGAGCGGGGATCTCCGCCCTCCTTATAGTTCCTTAGAATCGGCAGCGAAGATCTATCCCAAATTGCATCGGACGTCCTTGTTGCATGAACCCTTTGTTCATCGTTTCAAAGTAGAAGGCTGCATAATCTTTATTCAAGAAGTTACGTGCCCAAAAACTAATCATTGCATCACCTATTTCTAAGTTTGTGCGCCAGTTGAGAGTACCGTAGAAGGATTGGCTGACGTTATTTTGCTCAGTCCAATAGATTCGTCCGGCAGCGTTATAGTTTGCTTGGAACACTACGCGGTCAAAGATAGAACGGGGATTGCAAGTAATAGCGTATTCTCCGCCGATATTTAATGTATGCTTGGGGACGAAGGGTACATACTTGCCGTTATATGACTTATCCGTAAGATTACCCTCACTGTCTTTTTGCTTTGTTACATAATCTGTAAAGGTGGCATACGTATATCCGTAGCTTGCATTTAGACTCAACTCATTTGTCAGGCTGGTACGTAGGGCAGCTTCGACACCATAACTTCTGCTTTTTCCTGCATTGATTGTGACACGTCCCAAACCACTTTCTGCCATTTGAGAAATTTGTTGGTCGCGTGTATCCATGTAGAAGGCGGCAAGGTCAGCCCAAAGTTTACCTTCCCACAAAGTCAGGTGAGAACCTATTTCATAGTTCCAGGAATATTCGGGCTTGTATTGAGTCGTTGCTTTCACCTCCGGCAGTTCATCTTTCATTCCTAATATTCTCTCCGCCATTAAAGAAAAGTTCGGGTCGGCAGCTAATGCATCCAACATTGAATTTTTTAAAGCTCCTTGTGCTAAATCAGAAAACATCTGAATATTGTAGCCTCCCGAACGATATCCCTTGGATACAGTTGCATAAATACTGTTTCCTTTTTCCCATTCATACTGGAGAGCGAATTTAGGAAGTAATTGTACGTAGTCGGTGGATTCCTTGCCAATGAATGAGCTTATAGCTTCCAAACCTTTACTGGTAATATTCATAGGTCCCATTGCTAAAGAGAAGTCAAAGTTTAGAGGGTTGCTGATAGAATTATACTCCATCTTAATTTTCTCGTAGTCTAAACGTAGACCGATTGTGGCAGATAGTCCTTTGATAAACAGATTATTGAATGTTGACTGATGAAAAACAGCTCCATTTAATATCGGAGTGTCAAAACTACCGCCAACTCCCAATATGGAATTATTGGCTGTCATACGCATCTTGGGACCAGCAAGCCCTTCAAATATTTTGTTTACATTGCTTTCAATTACAGTTTTTACGCCTTCTTGCCTGAAATCTACCGGGCCGCTTGTATGTAACCACTGATAGAATCCGGAAACTCCGGTTGCCCATTGCCAACGCTTCTCCGGCTTTGATTTGAATACGATCTCTTCAGAAATTGTATTTGCTCTTTGTTTCTGTTCCAGAGTATAAATGTCTTTTTCTGTAAAGTCCTGATCGAGAAACATACGGTCATTCAGGTTTTGGTAGCCTGTGACCGCATTTAAAATAAATGTCCTGGCTTGATATTCTATATTAACTCCGGAGTTTAATAATCCGCGACGATAGCTACTGCGTTCGTTGTTGGCGATTTTTCCGATATATTCGGGGCGAGTTTCTTCTCCTTCTGTAACACCTGTATATTTATAAGGATATCCCCCCTGGTCACTATATTCGTAGCTCAATGTCATATCGACTTTCAGATTCGGTGTCGGCAGATAAATACCGCGGAAGCGTCCGCCTCCGGTGTTGCTTTTATCTATTTTCTCATTGTTGCGTACTGCATTCTCAAAGAAACCTCCTGTATGTTCATAGAAACCTCCGGTGGAGAAAGCAAAACGGTCGGAGATACGATGATAATGTGTCAGTGAAACATTATAGTCGTTGTAGGTGGCGGCTCCCATTCGGATATCAGTCCCTTGATAAGTGAAAGGAGATTTGGTATGTATCTTGATTAGTCCGCCCATTGTATTACGGCCGTAAAGAGTACCTTGCGGACCACGAAGAATGTCGATACGTTCGATATCAGCGTAGTTGAAGTCGAAAGCGGACTTATCTATATAAGGGATATTGTCTACATAAAGCCCTACGGAGGGGGTGTTGATACGTGAACCGATTCCGCGGATATAAATAGAAGTAGTAAGTTTGGAACCATAGTCCGGGATGAACAGGTTAGGAACGATGCCTGTCAGGTTTTTCACGGAGTGTACCTGATTTGCTTGCATATCTTTTTGAGATAATAATGTGGTAGCTACCGGCAACTCACGTAGTTTACGGTTCTCTTTCGGAGTAGCGATTACTACCACTTCTTCGATATCTACCACTTTCAGTGAGTCTTTCGGGAAATCTTCCGCCCATGCTGTCCCTGTCGTTAGGAGCGTGAGGGCAATCATAATATTCTTTGTCTTCATCTGTAGTTAATTTGTCCGGTGCAAAGTAACGGCAAATATCGTTGACAGGCAATCCTCATTTATTAGGATTATGCAGTATAGAAAAACAAAATATGCTATGAATATCCGGAAGATTTTGTCGGAAATATTCTTTATTTGCCTGATAATATCATATCTTTGCCCGACAACAGAACTAAATAGAAACGGATTATGACAAAGAATAAACTATTCGCTTGGGCTATAACACTTCTCTGCTTTTCGTTGACCTCTTGCAGCGATGAAAAGGACGGTCCGTCAAAAAAGATATTGGTGACTAATGCAGGGGTGACGGAAGCTAACCAAACGGTTAAACCGGGAGATATCGTTCATATTTATGGTGATGGTTTTCAGGAAGGCGACCAGGTGGACTTTGACTTTCGCTGGGATCTTGGAGAACCTTTGTTCCCGGAAGGGTATCTTGGACCTGTCGGTGCGGAGATTGTAGAGAGGCATTCGAATGGAATGAGTATCCGAATGCCTTATCGCAAGCCGGAATCACGTGTTGAGATATTCCTGAACAGGGCAAGTGAGAGAATGTCGTTGGGAAAAGTACTACTTGCAGATGGACAAACGCCTAAAGATTTCAGACTGTATGGAATAAATGAGACCGACAAGACAATAGAGCGGGCGTATGCTGAAGAAACCGTCATTGGTAAAAAAACGTGGGATATGAGTGCACATCCGGACTTCCGTTCGGTTGTCAATCTTCAAAAAACTTATGGGCTGTGCGGGCTGGCAAAAGAAAACGGTGTGCAGCAACCCTTCTTCCTTGATTTCTGTACAGGCGAGTGGAAAGCTTTAAGTTTCTACGATTATAATACACTGGCATTGGTTATTGGCAGCGGAAATGATATTGCGGCCATTCAACAGAGAGGTAAAGGATATTCATTATATAATGTTTCCGCAGGTTTGGAACAAAGTAATTATGCAACTAAGACGCGGAGTAATTTTCCTATGCCGGAACCTCAATTTGAACTTCCGGAAGGATTTACTCCTGAACAATTCGGGGATTATCCGGGTGTGTTTATGCAAGGTAATGAGATTATTTTATTGTCGGCAAGGAAAGGAAACGGGAAATGGGTTCCCATGTTGTATAATTATAGAAATGGCTTTTATGTACTTGAAGGGATTGAAGCAGATGCCATTATTCCGTTTTATTTCGGAATGGCACTTCCCGATAGCGGTAGTCCTTCCTTATTATACCAAAAGAAGGTCGGTTACATGATTTATTACTCATCAGGTGACAATCGTGGCAGCAGTTTCCGTCTTCTTGAACCAGATAAGGAGAGCAGCAAGTTACAGTTACAAGAACCGTTTGCTCAATTGTCCGATAAGAAAGTTGTTTCAATAACTAACAGACTTGACCGTATCGGTACAATCACCGTGCTCTTTTCCGATAAAGAAAAAGGGCGCACCACTTCTGATTTTGATTGGAACAGCAAAGAGTGGACAGATTACACCGATCTTTCTGATATGCCATATAACTCAGTAGTATGGGCTAATTGATAGTCAATAGTAAAAACACTTATATCCGGTCTGCTTCTATATATCCGTTCATTACGGCATAAATAGTCAGACCGGATACCGATTTAATACCTAATTTCTCTGTTATGTTTTTCCTGTGAGTGATAACGGTAGTCAGGCTGATATTCAGTTTATCTGCTATTTCTTTGTTGATTAACCCTTTGGTAATCAGCACGAGTACTTCAATTTCGCGAGCAGATAAAAGTACCTGAGGATGTTCTGCAGGAATCATCGGAGGCATATCCTTCACGGGATATCCGTTGTGATGAGCATGTTGATGAAGTTTCAGGATATTCTTTACCAGTTTTTCTTCCGACTCATAAATATTGAGTACCGGAACACCGGAAAGTTGGAATTGCGGGCTGTCACTGGCAAGGACAATCGTTTTTCGCTTCCGGGGAAGGAAGAAAGCGTTATGCTCCACATAGATTTGTGCGGAGATAAAATAATGGGCGTACATATCCGGCGTATCATCCATTAACTCATTGAAGTTATGGAAGGTACGGATCGTTGCCATAGGGATGATCTCTTCCAATATGGATTTGAGTCCCAGGCTACAGAGAGTATTCGGCTCAATAATTGCTATTTCAGGTTTGTAGTTCATTCTTTTCTATTGTTCGGATGATTGATTCAGATAGTTGGCTACTGCTTCCGCACACCGTTCTCCGTCTACTCCGGCAGAAACGATTCCTCCGGCATAGCCCGCACCCTCTCCGCAAGGGAATAGTCCGCGGACGGTTACGTGTTGAAGCGTCTCTTTATCTCGTATGATGCGGACAGGGGAAGAGGTACGTGTTTCTACCCCAATCATAACGGCTTCGTTGGTCAAGAAGCCATGACTGCTGCGTCCGAATTGTTGAAAGCCGAGTGATAATCTCTTGCTGATAAACTCCGGCATCCAGAAGTGAAGCGGAGAAGAAATCAACCCCGGACTATATGAGGATTCCGGTAAGTCATAACTTAGCTTCTTGCGGGTGAAATCCAGCATACGCTGTGCTGGAGCTGTCTGACGTCTGCTGCCTTGCAACCAACATTGACGTTCCAATTCTTCCTGAAAGTGCAGGGGGAGAAGTTGGGTATTGAACATCGAAAGTTGAGAGCTACTGAGAGAAGGGTTAAGAGCGAGTAGTTGTTCATTTTGTTGCGCAGCTAACTCTCCACTTTCCATTCTCAACTCTTCATTTATGAAATCTTCCGGCTGTATCTCTACCACCATTCCCGAATTACTCCAGCGCGAGCCACGATTCGAAGGTGACATACCGTTCACTACCACTTGCTCCGGTCCGCTGGCTGCAGGGACGATAAAGCCGCCGGGACACATACAGAAACTATACACGCCTCTGCCTTCAACTTGGGTGACGAAACTATATTCTGCAGCAGGGAGATATTTTCCCCTTCCGTTTTTATTATGATATTGTATCTGGTCGATCAGTGTTGCCGGGTGTTCCAAACGGACACCTACAGCGATACCTTTTGCCTCAATCGTTACATTATTAGCTGCGAGCCAACGATAAACATCCCTTGCCGAATGCCCGGTTGCAAGTATCACAGGACCTAGAAAAGTCTTTCCTGTATTTGTCTCAATGCCTTTGATCTCGTTATTCTCAATAATCAACGCATCCATTCTTGTCCGGAAATGTACTTCTCCGCCACATTCGAGAATCGTATTCCGCATATTTTCAATGACACGCGGCAACTTGTCCGTTCCGATATGCGGATGTGCATCAGCCAGTATAGCCGTAGAAGCTCCATGCTGGCAGAATACATTGAATATCTTGTCTACATTTCCTCTTTTCTTACTGCGGGTATAAAGTTTCCCGTCCGAATAAGCTCCTGCACCCCCTTCTCCGAAACTATAATTGGATTCCGGATTTACCGTATGTTCTCTACTGATTTGCGCCAGGTCCTTTTTCCGTTCACGCACATCTTTTCCGCGTTCTACAATCACCGGGCGTAATCCGAGTTCGATAAGGCGCAGAGCGGCGAACAATCCGCCGGGACCTGCACCAACCACAATTACTTGTGGTTTTCCTTCCACACTATTATATACCGTATGCTCGTATTCATCTTCTTCAGGCATTTCGTTGATGTAGGCCCGTATTTTCAGATTGACGAAAATCGTTCGCTGACGAGCGTCAATGCTTCGCTTTAAGATGCGGGTAGCATTGATATTGCGTAAATTTAGTCCTTTCTCTTCAGAGAGATATTCTTTCAGCCGTTGTTCGTTCGCTGCGATTTCGGGAAGTACGCGGAGTTGGTATTCTTGTATCATTTGGTTATTGTTACTTTAGATTATAAAAAGATAAGGCAGATAACATAAATCAGTGTCTTATCCGAATAACGCCCTGAACGCCTCTTCTACCTTTCTTACGGGCACTAACTCTATCTTTAGCTTTTTCGTATCAATGCCTTGCAAATTATATTTGGGCAACAGGAAACGCTTGAAGCCAAGCTTCTCGGCCTCTCCGATACGTTGTTCAATCCGGTTCACCGGACGTATCTCTCCCGACAAACCGATTTCTCCTGCCATACAGACTTCCGGTTCGATAGCTGCATCCATATTTGAAGAAAGAATGGCACTGATAACTGCGAGGTCGATGGCCGGGTCATTCACTTTCAGTCCTCCGGCGATATTCAGAAATACATCTTTCTGTGCAAGCTTGAACCCGACACGTTTTTCGAGGACGGCCAGAAGCATATTCATTCTTCGTATATCAAATCCGGTTGCCGAACGTTGGGGATTACCATAAACAGCGGAGCTTACCAGAGCCTGAGTCTCAATCAGGAAGGGACGTACTCCTTCGATAGCAGAAGCGATTGCTACTCCGCTCATTCCTTCATGGTCTTGGCTAAGCAGTAGTTCCGAAGGATTGCTCACCTGGCGTAGCCCGTCCTGCCGCATCTCATAAATACCCAGTTCGGCCGTACTACCGAAGCGATTCTTGATACTGCGTAAAATACGGTACATATAATGTTGGTCACCTTCAAATTGGAGAACTGTATCAACGATATGTTCCAGCACCTTGGGGCCTGCAATGCTCCCTTCTTTATTTATATGTCCGATAAGCAAGACCGGCGTATGAGTCTCCTTTGCGAAACGTAGGATAGATGCCGAACACTCTCTGACCTGAGCGATACTTCCGGGAGACGATTCGATGGTTTCCGTAGAGATAGTCTGTATGGAGTCGATAATAACCAAATCCGGATTCGTATTTTTGATATGGACATAAATCTGTTCAAGGGAAGTCTCACAAACAATGAAGCAGTCGCTGGAAACCTCAGAAAGACGGTCGGCACGTAATTTTAATTGCCGTGCACTTTCCTCGCCGGATACATAAAGGATTTTCTTTTCCGGCATACGGAGTACGGTTTGCATGACGAGAGTTGATTTTCCGATTCCCGGTTCGCCGCCGATCAGTACTAAAGAACCCGGAACAAGTCCGCCGCCCAGTACGCGGTTCAGTTCATTATCATGCATATTGATTCGCGGTTCATCGTCCGCTATGATCTCACTAAGAATAACCGGCTTGGGCTTTTGCGTTTCTATGCCCGATACCGGCCGGCGGTTAACCGGCTCTTTCCGTACGATTTCCTCAACATACGTATTCCATTCTCCGCACGACGGACATTTGCCTACCCATTTCGGTGAATCCTGTCCGCAGTTACTACACACATATACGGTCTTTTCTTTAGCCATTGCATTCTTATTAGTTTTCTAGAGAATACAAAAGTATGTATAATCTGTTCAACGCGCAAAACAAATCCCGGCAAAATCAGTTTATTGTTCAATCATCCGTTTCCAAACTCATCGTTATTGCTGAAATGTTATTAACTGTTGGACGGTAAGGAAAGAAGTCCTCATCGGTACCGGATACCTTCCTCAATGCTGGACGGAACGTTATATAGAACCGGTAAGTTTATAGAGTTATTTCTCCCGCCATTGAACGGTTCATCCGGTCACGCACCTCGTCCGGTGTATAGCCGTGTCCCAACAGAAACATTAATTTGGTAACGGCGGACTCCGTCGTACTGTCATATCCGGAGACAACCCCTGCCTGCAACAACTGATATCCGGTTTCGTAACGTTCCATTTCTACGGTACCTGCACTACATTGTGTCACGTTGACAATGATGATTCCCCGTGCACTGGCCTGGCAGAGCAAGCGGATGAACCATTCCTTCCGGGGAGCGTTGCCGGAACCGTACGTTTCGAGTACTACCGCTTTCAATCCTTCTATTTTCAGAATGGTAGCCACTACATTCTCCTGAATGCCGGGGAAAAGTTTCAGAACGACCACATTGGTATCCAGTAAATAGTGCGGTTTCAATTCCCGTTCTTCTCCGTTCACATGAATCTGTACATTATTATATTTTATATGAATCCCCGCTTCGGCCAGTACCGGATAATTGAATGACCGGAAAGCGTTGAAGTTTTCGGCATTTATTTTGGTAGTGCGATTTCCCCGCATCAAATGGTTCTCGAAGAAGATACAGACCTCCGGGACAAGCGCTTTTCCTTCCTTATTCTGTGCAATGGCAATTTCAATACTCGTCATCAGATTTTCCTTTCCGTCCGTGCGGAGTACCCCTATCGGCAGTTGCGAACCTGTCAGAATAACAGGTTTGTCCAGTCCTTCCAACATGAAGCTGAGTGCTGACGCAGTGTACGCCATTGTGTCCGTGCCATGCAGAATGACGAATCCCTGATAGCGGTTGTAATTTTCGTGAATGATACAGACCAGCTTCCGCCACATATCCGGTTCCATGTCCGAAGAATCCATGGGAGGGTCAAACTGGTAAGTATCAATTGGAAAGTTGAATTTCTGCAATTCGGGAACGTGTTTCTGAAGTTGTTCGAAGTTGAAACTCTCCAAAGCACCGGTTGTGGTGTTTTCAATCATACCAATTGTTCCACCTGTGTATATTAACAATACGGAAGTATTTAAAGGGTATATAAGCTAATTTTCTGCGATTGTTTTCGCAAATATAACAATATAATTGATAAATAAGTAGCAAAATGTCATAAAAATGCTGTCTGTTGATTGAGGAGAAAAGAAACGTAGGATTCTTTTTATCAGAAAAAAACGGGAAAAAGTGATAGATTGAATGTTTTTATTATTACTTTTGCGACACTTATCAAAAACAAGAGTAGAAACAAGGACTATGATGAAGTACTATCCGCATACAGTCACATCCATGTGCACCATGACCCTTTGGGGTTGAGGGATAGTATTTGTGTATCTACGTGATTCACGCCTGTGTAAGTAGGCAAAATTCAAATTAAACTTTTTCGTAAACAACCAATCGTTCTGTAAAACTATACACAGGACATTGCATTAAAATAAGTATCTTCATGAAAGTAATGAAATTCGGCGGAACGTCCGTAGGTTCCGTGAACAGCATTTTAAGTGTAAAGAGAATTGTAGAGTCGGCATCGGCCGGCGAACCGGTTATTGTAGTAGTTTCCGCATTGGGAGGCATCACTGATAAATTGATAAACACATCGAAAATGGCGGCTACCGGAGATTCAGCCTATGAGGGTGAGTTCCGCGAAATTGTTTATCGTCATGTGGAAATGATTAAAGAGGTGGTTCCTGCCGGAGAAGGGCAAGTGGCGTTGCAACGTCAGATTGGCGAATTGCTGAATGAATTGAAGGATATTTTCCAGGGTATTTACCTGATTAAAGACCTTTCCCCGAAGACTTCGGACACAATCGTAAGCTATGGCGAGCGCCTTTCATCTATCATTGTTGCCGAGCTGATTAAGGATGCCAAGTGGTTCGATTCGCGTACTTTTATCAAAACTGAAAAGAAGCATAACAAACATACGATTGACGCTGATCTGACCAACAAACTGGTAAAAGAGACTTTCAGCTCTATCCCGAAAGTAGCATTGGTGCCGGGTTTTATTTCTTCCGACAAGACAACCGGAGAAGTAACCAATCTCGGTCGCGGCGGTTCGGATTATACGGCTGCCATCATTGCTGCGGCGCTCAATGCCGACAGTCTGGAGATATGGACAGATGTGGATGGCTTTATGACTGCTGATCCGCGTGTGATTTCAACGGCTTATACTATCTCCGAACTTAGCTATGTAGAAGCAACCGAACTTTGTAACTTCGGTGCGAAAGTAGTTTATCCGCCGACGATTTATCCCGTATATCATAAGAATATTCCTATTATAATAAAGAATACGTTCAATCCGGATGGAGTGGGGACCGTCATCAAACAAGAAGTCTCCAATCCGCATAGCAAGGCGATTAAAGGAATTTCCTCTATCAATGATACCAGTCTGATTACGGTTCAGGGATTGGGTATGGTAGGTGTGATTGGTGTGAACTACCGTATCTTTAAGGCGTTAGCGAAGAATGGAATCAGTGTATTCCTTGTTTCGCAGGCTTCATCGGAGAACAGTACTTCTATCGGTGTACGCAATGCGGATGCAGACCTGGCTTGTGAAGTGCTGAACGAAGAATTTGCGAAAGAGATAGAAATGGGAGAAATTTCCCCGATTCTCGCCGAAAGAAACTTGGCGACAGTCGCCATTGTAGGTGAGAACATGAAGCATACGCCGGGCATTGCAGGTAAATTGTTCGGTACGCTGGGACGCAACGGTATCAATGTGATCGCTTGTGCACAAGGCGCATCGGAAACCAACATCTCTTTCGTTGTCGATGCAAAATCATTACGTAAATCGCTGAACGTTATCCACGACTCTTTCTTCCTGTCCGAATATCAGGTCTTGAATTTGTTTATTTGCGGTATCGGTACGGTAGGCGGGAGCCTGGTAGAGCAGATTCGTTGTCAGCAAGAGAAGCTAATGCTGGAAAACGGACTGAAACTGCACGTTGTAGGTATCATTGACGCAACGAAAGCGATGTTTAGCCGTGAAGGGTTCGACCTCGCCAATTTCCGTGAAGAGTTGCAGCAGAAAGGAAAAGACAGTAATCTGCAGACAATTCGTGACGAGATTGTAGGAATGAATATCTTCAACTCCGTATTTGTAGATTGTACGGCCAGTCCCGATATTGCTTCACTCTACAAAGATCTTTTGCAACACAATATTTCCGTTGTAGCTGCCAACAAGATTGCCGCTTCTTCGGCATACGAAAACTATCGTGAACTGAAGACGATCGCCCGCCAGCGCGGTGTGAAATATCTGTTTGAAACGAACGTAGGTGCCGGACTTCCGATTATCAACACTATCAACGACCTGATTCATAGTGGTGACAAAATCTTGAAAATCGAAGCAGTACTTTCGGGTACATTAAATTATATCTTCAATAAGATTAGTGCCGACATTCCTTTCAGCCGTACTATCAAAATGGCGCAGGAGGAACGTTACTCCGAACCCGACCCGCGTATCGACCTGAGCGGAAAAGACGTTATCCGCAAGTTGGTGATTCTGGCGCGTGAAGCCGGATACCGCATCGAACAGGAAGATGTGGAAAAAAATCTCTTTGTGCCGAACGACTTCTTCGAAGGTTCCTTGGACGACTTCTGGAAACGGGTGCCCAGTCTCGACGCAGACTTTGAAGCTCGCCGCCAAGTATTGGAAAAAGAGCATAAACATTGGCGTTTCGTTGCCAAACTGGAAGACGGAAAAGCTTCTGTCGGTTTGCAGGAAGTAGGAGCCAACCACCCGTTCTACGGTCTGGAAGGCAGTAACAATATCATCTTGCTGACTACGGAACGTTATAAAGAATATCCGATGATGATTCAGGGGTACGGTGCCGGTGCCGGAGTGACGGCTGCCGGAGTATTTGCCGATATTATGAGCATCGCAAACGTTTAATGCCTTATGAAACATATTATCATATTGGGTGACGGAATGGCCGATTGGCCTGTGAAGTCATTAGGAGACAAGACGCTCCTGCAATATGCCAAAACGCCTTACATGGATAAGTTGGCCCGCATGGGACGTAACGGGCGGTTGATAACCGTAGCCGAAGGCTTTCATCCGGGCAGTGAGGTTGCCAATATGTCCGTACTGGGATATAATCTCCCGAAAGTGTACGAAGGTCGCGGGCCACTGGAAGCGGCAAGCATCGGTGTAGACCTGCAACCGGGAGAAATGGCAATGCGTTGTAATCTGATTTGTGTGGAAGGGGAGATTCTGAAGAATCACTCTTCCGGGCATATATCTACCGAAGAAGCGGACGTGCTGATTCAATATCTGCAAGAAAAACTGGGCAACGACCGCGTGCGTTTCCATACAGGAGTACAGTACCGTCATTTGTTGGTTATCAAAGGGGGAAATAAAGAACTCGACTGTACCCCTCCGCACGATGTGCCTTTGAAACCTTTCCGTCCGCTAATGGTGAAACCTCTGGCACCGGAAGCGCAGGAAACGGCAGACTTGGTTAACGACTTGATTTTGAAATCGCAGGAACTGTTGAAGAACCACCCGTTAAACCTGAAACGCATGGCAGAAGGCAAGGACCCTGCAAATAGTATTTGGCCCTGGAGTCCGGGGTATCGTCCGCAAATGCCTACCTTCTCCGAAACTTTCCCGCAAGTGAAAAAGGGAGCGGTAATCTCGGCTGTTGACTTGATTAACGGAATCGGTTACTATGCCGGTTTGCGTCGTATTGCTGTGGAAGGGGCGACCGGGCTTTATAATACGAATTACGAGAATAAAGTAGCTGCCGCACTGGAAGCCCTGAAAACGGACGATTTTGTTTATCTTCACATTGAAGCCAGCGATGAGGCGGGGCACGAAGGGGATATCGACCTGAAACTTCTCACGATCGAGAATCTCGACAAACGTGCCGTAGGACCTATTTACGAAGCAGTGAAAGACTGGAACGAACCGGTAGCGATTGCCGTTCTGCCCGATCATCCTACTCCCTGTGAACTTCGCACGCATACGTCCGAACCGATCCCGTTCCTTATCTGGTATCCGGGCATCGAACCCGATGAGGTGCAGGTATACGACGAGGTAGCTGCCTGCAACGGTAGTTACGGTGTGTTGAAAGAAGACGAGTTTATAAAAGAATTCATGAAATAAGTCACCACAGATTATGAAATATTATAGTACGAATAAACAAGCACCAATGGCTTCCCTCCAGGAAGCAGTGGTGAAAGGGCTTGCAGCCGATAAGGGACTGTTTATGCCTATGACTGTCAAACCTCTTCCGCAAGAGTTCTACGATACGATTGATACATTGTCTTTTCAGGAAATAGCCTATCGTGTTGCTGATGCGTTCTTTGGCGAAGATGTTCCTGCCGATACACTGAAACAGATAGTATATGATACATTAAGTTTTGATGTGCCTTTGGTAAAGGTAGCGGACAATATCTATTCTCTGGAACTTTTCCACGGACCGACACTGGCTTTCAAAGATGTAGGCGGCCGTTTCATGGCACGTCTGCTGGGGTACTTCATTAAAAAAGAAGGACAGAAGAATGTCAATGTGCTGGTAGCTACTTCCGGTGATACGGGAAGCGCTGTTGCTAACGGCTTTCTGGGGGTGGAAGGTATTCATGTGTATGTGCTCTATCCGAAAGGAAAAGTCAGTGAGATACAGGAAAAACAGTTCACTACATTGGGACAGAATATCACTGCACTCGAAGTAGACGGAACATTCGATGACTGTCAGGCATTGGTAAAAGCCGCTTTCATGGATAAGGAACTGAATGAACATCTTTCCCTGACTTCCGCCAACTCTATCAATGTAGCCCGCTTCCTGCCGCAAGCATTCTATTATTTCTATGCTTACGCCCAGTTGAAGCGTGCCGGAAAAGCGGCTAATGCTGTGATTTGTGTTCCTAGCGGAAACTTCGGAAACATCACTGCCGGATTGTTCGGAAAGAAAATGGGATTACCCATCAAGCGTTTTATTGCCGCCAACAACCGTAATGATATCTTCTATCAGTACCTGCAGACAGGCAAGTACAATCCCCGTCCCTCCATTGCTACGATTGCCAATGCTATGGATGTAGGTGACCCGAGTAATTTTGCCCGTGTAATCGACTTGTACGGCAATTCTCATGCCGCTATCTCTGCCGAGATTTCGGGTACAACTTACACTGACGAGCAGATTCGCGAAACGGTAAAAGAAACCTGGAAAGAGCATCACTACCTGCTCGACCCTCACGGGGCTTGCGGATACCGTGCCTTGGTCGAAGGGCTGAAAGAAGGTGAGACCGGTGTGTTCCTTGAAACGGCTCATCCGGCCAAGTTCCTTGAAACAGTAGAAAGCATTATCGGCGAATCGGTAGAGATACCTGCCAAATTGCAGGAGTTTATGAAAGGCGAGAAGAAAAGTTTGCAGATGACAAAGGAATTTGCAGATTTCAAGAACTATCTGCTTTCTCTTTAAGTATTCTTTCCTGTTGCCGCATTTTTCAACGTACAGGTAGCAGCTGGAAGGGTTCCTGATAAGGGTGTGTGCCACCGCCTTGGCACGATTGTGACAACGCTGTGTCACAGTTGTGCCAAGCCGATGGCACAACTGTGTCAATGGGGTGGAACAAACTTGGCACAGCGATGTCTGTTTTACATAAAAGCAAGGAATACTAAATACTCTCCCGTGCAATGAATTGTAAACTCATCGGAAGTCGCTTCATTGAGCGTGCCTTGCCACCAATTGGTGAAATCGCTTAGCGGATAAACCAATCCTTCTCCCTGCAATCCTTTCGCTCCGAAATTGATAATAGAAATCTGCTGTCCGGGATGAGCAGCAAAGGTTTGTGTATCTTTTGCAGGAACAAATACTCCATAATCAGTAATGGTCCGTACTTCCATGCCGCTTTTCATATAATCCAGCAGTAGGCTGATATTTCCCAATGTATGGTCTTCCCGTTTGCCGGTCGCTCCGACAATGGCAATTCTCCGGAATCCTCTCTTTTGCAGATACCGGACGGCTTTAGTCTGGTCGTTCGTTTCCTGATCGGGTATCTGATGTATAATAGGGGAGAAGCGTTTGTGGTATTCTGTTGAAAGAGAGTCGCCGTCGCCGACAATCACATCCGGAGTATGTCCGCGGGAAATGTACTCATTGGCTGCACCGTCACAGCAAGCAACAAAACTTGCTTCTTCCAGCATTGTCAGAGGAACGGGGCAAGTTGGGTATTCACCGTTGGCCAGTATCACTGCCTCGGGAGTATAGTGTTCGTTTATCATTGTATGTTCATTAGTTTTTTCCACTTGAAGTAGCCAAAGATAGCTATAATGGAGTAAAGTCCGTATAAAGCTGAGGTGAAATAGAGGTCTTTATAGATATAAAGTCCGCAGCAGACGATATCGACGATAATCCAGGCAAACCATTGTTCAATGTATTTGCGTGCCAGCATCCACATTCCGACAATACTCAAGGCAGTGGTAAAGCTATCCAGCCACGGAACGTTACTGTCGGTATATTCGATAAGTATCCATGCAATGCCGATAAAGGCGACAATAAATACAACTGCCAGTGGAAGGTAACATTTCCATGGAGTGTGCACGATAGGGAGGTCTTTGGAGCGACCGGCGGTTGGCTGGTCTGCCGGCCGGCACTTCTTTTTCCGGTGTCCCCACATCCAGAAAAACCAACCGTAGACAGCGGCTATCAGATAATAGATATTGATGCCAAAGTCGGCATACAGTCCCGCCTTGTAATATACAAAGATGTAAATGGCAGGCATGACGACACCTGCTATCCAAAGATAGATACTAGCCCGGTATTCCAACCAAAGGTAGACTAAACCGACCAGCGTACCGAATATTTCTAAAAAGTCCAGTTCCATAATCTGCTGATGTCATTAAAAGCGGAAAGACACGTGTCCCAAGACGTTTGTTCCGGCTTGTGCGGCATAGCCGGCATAGTTTCCCCGATTTTCCACTGTATCGGTGTAATCGCTTGAAGCCCAACCATTGTTTTCATACTCCTCGTTAAAGAGGTTGTAAACGGTGAATCCCAATGTGACTTCTTTCAGAATCTTCTTGGGACGGAAGGTGTACGCCAGATTGAGATTGCTGACAAAGTATTTGTCAAGAGTCAGTTCTTCTACTTCCGCATTGGTCATATACTGTTTGCTTACAAACTGCGATTGCAGGGAAGCCTCGAAGCCTTTATAATTGAAAGAAAAACGGTTGTTGAGCAGGAAGTCCGGCGAAAAAGCGATGTGGGTGTCTTTATGCTTTATCAGGACAGTTGGAAGGGAAGTTACTGTTTCATCTGCGTTATAATGATAGCCCGGCAGGCTTTCCACAAAACCCTTGATGCGATTCTTGCTCCATGTGGCATTGATGTCCCACTGAAACCATTTGCACGGTTTGATACCGAGCATTAATTCGATTCCCATGCGGTAGCTGTCCGGAATGTTTTCAGTCAGTGCTTCGCCAATATCATTTAAAGCACCTGTCAGGACAAGTTGGTCGGTGTAATCCATGTAGTAGAAGTTGGCACCTGCCGTCAGCCATGGGTTGGCAAACGTATATCCCGCTTCGTAATCAAGCAGTTTTTCGGCTTTCGGGTAGGAGTCGGGATCGCCGTCCGTATAATTGTTTCTTGTCGGTTCTTTTTGTGCTACGGAGAAAGAAGCGTACAGGCGGTGATTGGGAGTTATATTCCAGTTTAAGCCGACTTTCGGATTGAAAAAATCGAATTTCTTATCTACGGCTAGCGGGCGCAGGGCGTTTTTATTCCAGTCATATTTATCGTTTACTCCATCGATTGTGTAATCAATATGGCGGTATTGCAGGTCGGCATAAGCGCTTAACGTGCTGGTCAGATCATAGTTGGCTTTCAGATAGATATTCCCGTCGGTTTTCTTTGATTTGTTGCGGTAATATTCATGTTCGGGAGACAGGTTGCCGATATAGTTTTTCACCCATGTCACTTTTCCGAAGTTATTTCCCCGGTATTGGTTGAGGCCACCTCCTAAGGAAGCGGTCAGGCGGTTTCCTGTATAATTAAGGGAGAATACACCTCCCCCGAATTTGTTGTCCATTTTCTTTTGTCGGACAAGGTCGCTTTCGTTAGTTTCCGTTCCGTCCGGGTTGAATGGTTTTAACCCGTATTCCACCAGGCTGCTTCCGGGTTTATATTCTTCATAATACCCGTCGCCTTTGGTATAGTGTAAGGCTACGTTCAGATTCCATGCGGTAGAAAAACTATGGTTAAGAAGTAGTTGGTAGTTCTTTTGCAGGTAGTTGTCCGTTTGGTCCGTATAATAATGTTTGTTGCCGTCGGCGTCGGTATACATTTCCCCGCAAGGATTATATCGTCTTCCGAATTTCTCCATTTCCTCCTTCGTTGCATATCCCCAGGCATGATAAGTCTTTTCTTTTCCGGCAAATGCAATCAGTTTGACGGAAGTGTTCTCTGCGAAATATCCTCCTTGCAGATAGTAAGAGTTGAGGTCTACTGAAGCCCGGTCGATATATCCGTCCGTACCGATGTTGGAAAGACGGGCGTCAAAAGTCCAGTGGTTGTTCAGCAGTCCGGTTCCTACTTTCACCGTTTCCTTGTGCGTATTGAAAGAACCGTAAGAGCCGTTGAACTCGGCATACGGTTTCATTGCCGCACCTTCCGTCTGCATATTGACGCTGGCTCCGAATGCACCTGCCCCATTGGTGGACGTTCCTGCACCGCGTTGCACTTGCATATCCTTTACGGAAGAAGAAAAGTCCGGCATATTTACCCAAAACAAATTATGGCTTTCGGCGTCATTCATCGGTATCCCGTTCACGGTGATGTTGATGCGTGTACCATCGGTTCCGCGTACACGGAGGGTTGTGTAACCGATACCGGCTCCCGCATCCGATGTGGTCAGGGTAGAAGGAGTCATGCTCAACAGGTAAGGAATATCCTGTCCGAAGTTTACTTTTTTAAGTTCTGCTTTTCCTATATTGGTGAATGCCATCGGTGTTTTTGCTGTGGCACGTGTAGATACTACCTGCACTTCTTGCAGGTTAATTACTTTCAAACTGTCGGATTCTGCACTCGTTCGTGCATGGACAGTAATGCCTACGCCCAATAAGGCGACGACACTCCATACTATTTTTTTCATCTTGCTTATTAATTAGTTCTCTACGCCGGCATTACCCGGATCAGATTCTATGGGTATGTTCTCAGCCCGTCATGTTAAGGCACCCCTACCAGTGAATCGGTGACAAAATTACGCCTTTTACGGGAAGAATGCAAAAAAACTTTTAGATTTGCTTAAAACAATGTAACTTTGTCGTTTGTTGAAATAACCAAACAACAGTTTATTCATTTTAATTCAGATAAATTATGCTACTATTATTTCAAGCAACAGCAACACAGGTTGCGGATTCTACGCAGGTCGTTGCAGATAAATTAATGAAAGAAGCGATTGCTAATGCCGACGGCTTAGATAAACTATCGCTCATCACCCAACAACTGCTGGATTTTGCCATTCGTGCCGGAGAGCGTATCTTGATTGCGGTCATCGTCTTTATTGTAGGACGTTTCCTTATTTCAATGCTCAACCGCTTTGTCGGACGTCTCATGGATAGAAGAAAAGTGGATATCAGTATCAAGACTTTCGTCAAAAGTCTGGTAAATATTCTGCTGACCATTCTGTTGATTATTTCCGTTGTCGGTGCTTTGGGAGTTGAAACGACATCATTTGCAGCTTTGTTGGCTTCGGCCGGTGTCGCTGTCGGTATGGCTTTGTCCGGCAATTTGCAGAACTTTGCAGGAGGACTGATCGTGCTTTTATTCAAACCTTATAAAGTAGGCGACTGGATTGAAAGCCAGGGAGTTTCCGGAACGGTAAAAGAGATCCAGATCTTCCATACCATTTTGACTACGGGAGATAACAAAGTGATTTATATACCGAACGGTGCAATGAGCAGCGGAGTAGTGACGAACTATAATACGCAGACTACCCGCCGTGTGGAATGGATTGTAGGAGTTGACTATGGCGAAGATTACGATAAAGTGCAGCAGATCGTGACTGATATTTTGGCTGCGGACAAACGTATCCTGAAAGATCCGGCTCCATTTATTGCTCTTCATGCATTGGATGCCAGCAGTGTGAATGTAGTAGCCCGTGTATGGGTGAACAGCGCTGATTATTGGGGAGTTTATTTTGATATCAACAAGGCAATTTATGCCACCTTTAATGAAAAAGGCATTAACTTCCCGTTCCCGCAACTTACGGTACATCAGGGAAATTGATAATTCTACGCTATATGCAAAAACGAGAGAGTTTCACTTCAGTGAGGCTCTCTCGTTTTATAGATGAAAAATTGTCTGGTGTGATTGGAAAAGGAATTTCTTTTATTTTATGCCGAAATCTTCGGCCAGTTCGTATCTGTCTTCTTTCATCCCCAGCACATGGTTGATCTTTCTTCTTTTCTCCAGATCCTTAAAATAGTTTTCCACCACCATGTAAAGGTCGAAATTAGTGGTTGACCCTGCGGCCATATCGAGTGATTCCACCATTTTTTCTACTGCTTGGTGAATTTTCTCTGCGTCTATCAGATGCAGTTCGTTGCTGTGTATTAAATATTTTTCCATGACTGCAATGTTTTAATGTTATATTGGTATAACGTTCGGCAGTCATGGAAAGTTCAGTGTTCCGGACTAGACTTTAGCAAGTGCTTGTTCCAAATCGGCAATCAAATCGTCGATATGCTCCGTGCCGATAGACAAGCGGACAGTGCCCGGATAAATTTCCTGTTCTGCAAGTTCCTGCGCGTTGAGTTGCGAATGAGTGGTACTTGCCGGATGAATGACCAGTGATTTTACGTCAGCCACATTGGCCAGTAAAGAGAAAATTTCCAGGCTGTCAATAAAACGATGTGCTTCTTCCTGTCCTCCTTTTATTTCGAAGGTGAAGATAGAACTTGCACCATTCGGGAAATAACGTTGATATAGTGCATGATCCGGATGATCGGCCAGTGAAGGGTGATTGACCTTCTTTACTTTCGGATGATTGTTCAGGAAGCTTACTACTTTTAATGCGTTTTCTACATGGCGCTCTACACGCAATGACAGCGTTTCGAGTCCCTGCAACAGAATGAAGGCGTTGAATGGGCTGATAGTAGCTCCGGTATCCCGCAGTAGAGTGGCACGGATACGAGTTGCATAGGCAGCCGGACTGGCAGCGTCCACAAAGCGTACCCCATGATAACTGGGGTCGGGCTCGGTGAGTTGCGGGAATTTGCCCGAAGCCACCCAGTCGAATTTACCAGAATCTACGATTACTCCTCCTAGTGAGGTACCGTGTCCACCAATAAACTTTGTGGCAGAGTGTACTACAATATCTGCACCGTGTTCGATAGGACGAATTAAGTACGGTGTGCCGAATGTATTATCAATAATCAAAGGAATTTTATGGCGGTGAGCGATTTCGGATACTGCCTCTATATCGATAATGTTGGAGTTAGGGTTGCCTAATGTCTCTATAAATACGGCTTTTGTATTATCCTGAATAGCCTTTTCAAAATTGGAAAGGTCGCTCGGATCAACAAAAGTTGTTGTAATTCCATAACTGGGCAAGGTATGTGCCAGCAGGTTGTAACTTCCTCCGTAGATCGTCTTGGCTGCTACAATATGATCGCCCGCACGGGTAATGTTTTCGAAAGCATAAGTGATGGCGGCAGCACCGGAAGCAACTGCCAACCCTGCTACTCCTCCCTCAAGGGCAGCTACGCGTTCTTCAAAAACGCCTTGTGTAGAGTTTGTCAGGCGTCCGTAGATATTTCCCGGATCTTGCAGGCCGAAACGTGCGGCTGCATGAGCGGAGTTATGGAATACATAGGAAGTTGTCTGATAGATAGGTACTGCACGGGCGTCTGTTGCCGGGTCTGCCTGTTCCTGTCCTACATGAATCTGTAATGTCTCGAAGTGTAAGTTCTTTCTTTCCATAATCGTATGTTTTTAAAGTTTAATATTTTGTCTTTATTTTCTTGCAAAGTTAGACAGTGTAGGAATATCGAACAATATATAGCTGAAATATAGAAAATAATACTATTTTTGTACCGTTATATAGAATAAGGATACTGTCTTGTTCTCGATATTCACCCTTTAGAAGAATATTTTTCTATGGATACTTTTGATAAATTGGATAAAGTGGATTTGCAGATACTCCGTACTCTGCAAGAGAATGCCCGATTGACGACAAAAGAGTTGGCTGCACGGGTGAGTCTTTCATCAACTCCTGTCTTTGAACGGCTCAAACGGCTCGAAAGCGGCGGATATATAAAGAAATATATTGCTGTGCTGGATGCTGAAAAGTTGAATCAGGGATTCGTCGTGTTTTGCAGTGTGAAGCTCAGACGGCTGAACAGGGATATTGCAGCAGAGTTTACGCGAATCATACAAGATATTCCTGAAGTAACCGAATGCTATAATATATCGGGAAGTTATGATTATCTGCTCAAGATTCATGCTCCGAATATGAAGTATTATCAAGAGTTTATTCTAAATGTACTAGGCACTATCGATAGTCTGGGGTCATTGGAAAGTACTTTTGTCATGGCTGAGGTGAAACACCGGTATGGGATACATATTTAGTGCTCTAAATATGTTATGTAGCATACTTAACTTCTTTTTGCACATTCATAGTTCCATTTTATAGCAACATCCCTAATTTTATCCAAAAGCTGGAATGATATTTCAAATATGGAAAACATATTGCCAAATATGGAAAATACAGAGCAAAGTCTGGAAAAAACAGACGATAATTATAAAGTGCCCAATCTGGAAAAAGGCATTGCGGTGATTGAATATCTTTCTTCGAGATCGGAAGGAGAAACATTGCAGGCAATCAAGGTGGCACTTGATATATCACAGACTACCGCCTACCGTATCTTGAATACATTGGTACGTTTGGATTATCTTTCTTTCGATGAAGATACGAAGCGGTATAAATTAACCCGGAAATTGTTAACTCTGGGATTCCGTTCGTTGAATGAACATAATCTGCTGGAAACAGTCTTGCCACATTTACGTGATTTGAGAGACAGGGTGAAGGAAACGGCCTGTTTTGGCGTATTGGGCGATGAAAAAGGCATTTTTATCGAACAAGCTCGAGGAGATCACGCTTTTTGCTTTGTCCTGTCACCCGGTAAACCTTTTGAACTGCATTGTTCTGCGCCGGGAAAAGCAATCATGGCCTATCTGCCGGTCACTGTCCGGAACCGTTATCTTTCTTATATGACTTTCCCTCGTTACAATTCCCGTACTATCACTTCGCGCGAGGTTTATCTGGAAGAATTGGAGAAGGTTTATCAACAGGGATACGCTTTGGACAATGAGGAAGAATTGAGCGGGGTGATTTGTGTAGGCGCACCTGTCTTGAATTATACAGGATATCCTTGTGGCTCTATCTGGATTTCGGGACCGAAAGACCGTTTGACGGAAGAACAGTTGCGAAGTACGGTGCAGATTGTCAAAGAGATAGCCGGACAAATCTCAGCAGAACTAGGATATAGAAGAGTATAACAAAAGATCATGCTATAAAAATACGAAACATTATGATAAGGAACTTTTTGCTAATTTGCTTGCTCGGTTGCGGCATATCTTTGGCAACAGCCGGAAACCCTCCTTTCTTTACTACAGGTACTGCTGTTAACGAGAAAGGAGAATTATTGATGACCCAGAAAGGAACCAGACAGTTGGATGTATTTGCTGCCGACGGGAAAACTTTGCTCCGTTCGTACCCGTTTAAGGAAACTCCCACAGGAGTTTTACTTGATGGTGATAAAGCGTATGTGACTACTTTCGAGAAAACCGGGCGGTTGGAGGTCTTGTCGTTGAAGTCGGGACAGATAGAAGCAGCTATTCCTACCGGTTCGGGAGCTTGCTATCCGATATTCTCGGCGGACAAGAAGCATATCTATGTATGCAATCAATTTGCAGGTACAGTAAGTGAGATAGATCCGGCAACGTGTAAAGTTGTCAGAAGCGTGAAAGTCTTACGCGAACCAAGGTCCGCTATATTCAGTAAGGACGGACGATATCTATTTGTGGCTAACTTTCTGCCGGCACAAAGGGCGGACTTGAACATAGTGGCGGCTTGTGTATCTGTAATTGAAGTGAAAAGTTTCACTAAAGTAAAGGATATCCAACTGGCAAACGGCAGTAATGCTTTGCGGGATATGTGTATTACTCCCGACGGTAAGTATATTTATGTATCTCATAATTTAGGGCGTTTTATGGTACCTACCTCTCAATTACAGCAGGGGTGGATGAATACAAGTGCTTTCAGTATCATCAACGTAGAAAAGCAGGAATTTGAAGGAGCCGTATTGGTGGACGAACCCGACCGGGGCGCTGCCGGTGTGTGGGGGATCGCCTGTGATGAGAAGCACATCTACGTAGCCCATAGCGGGACACATGAAATAAGCGTAATCGACCATTCCCGAATGTTGGATAAGTTTCGGAATTATGCGGATAAAGGTCGTTTGGACTATGACCTGACTTTTCTTTACGGACTCCGCAAAAGGATTCCTTTGCAGGGCAACGGACCACGTCATCTTCTTCTCTCGAATAATAAACTGATTATTCCTACCTATTTCGCCGATGTATTAAATATGGTAGATCTGAATACGTTCTCGGTGGCTGCCGTTAATATGAATGTGGGACGTACCGAGACGAAAGAACAAAAAGGAGAGAAGTACTTTAATGATGCGGGACATTGTTATCAGGGGTGGCAAAGTTGTAACGGATGTCATCCCGGAGACGGCCGTACGGACGGTATGAACTGGGATTTGATGAACGATGGAGTAGGGAATCCTAAAAACTGCAAGAGCCTGCTTTATAGCCACGTGACGCCTCCCAATATGATTTCGGGTATTCGTGCCAAAGCTGAAGTAGCTGTACGTGCAGGATTCCGGTATATTCAGTTCTATGAGCCGGAAGAAGAAATGGCCGAATGTGTGGACGCGTATATGAAGTCTTTACGCCCGGTTCCGAGCCCGTATTTAGTAGATGGAGAATTGTCGGAAAAAGCGAAGGCGGGAAGAAAAGTCTTTGATAAGTTGAAATGTGGCGATTGTCATAACGGTCCTTTCTATACGGATCTGAAAATGCATCGGATTGGTGAAGATGTCGAGTTTGAGAAAGGATGGGATACACCTACGCTGGTAGAATGTTGGCGTACGGCTCCTTATTTGTTTGACGGACGTGCTGCCACTATGCAAGAAGTGTTCGAAGTTCACAAGCACGGAATTGACAAGAAAGTATCCAAGAAAGAAATAGAGGAATTAACTGAATATGTAAATTCTCTTTAAGAAGAAAGTGTATGAACTATTGTGATAAAATACATTACTCCCTGTTGACTGCTTCCCCGGAAGATTTTCCGTCGATGATAGACAGTTTATTGTCCCGGTTGCCCGAAGAAGAACGTATACTACGTTTGGTCTTGTTCGGTACGCCGGTTTTAAAAGATGAATATGTCACTCAACGTCAGCTATTCAAAGCGAAAGCACGCCATTTCTTTGGAGACAGCGAACCGGCTCTTAGTTATGTTCTGCAACCCGTACCGGATGCTCCTTTAGTCATGGAAGTACATAGCTATTGTCCTGAAAGCGATGAACGGATTTTGTATCGGCACTATGATAATATTCCTTACGTATTGTTGGAAAATGAGTCGGGACGTTTCCTGTTTGCCGGAGGATTTCAGGGCGATGACCCTTGTGCAGATATGGAACAGTGGTCGGTAGAAGCCTTCCGCCAGTTGAAGGGAGTTTTGGAGAAAGAATCGTTTCCTGTCAACAGCATTATTCGTCAATGGAATTATATAGAACAAATCACCGGATATGACGGAGCCGGCCAACATTATCAGTCGTTCAATAATGTGCGTACAGCGTTTTATGCGGGAAGTGATTGGTCGAACGGCTATCCTGCCGCTACGGGAATCGGGATGAACATGGGAGGTGTGCTGATTGATGTGGATGCGGCAATGTTTCACACTCCTGATGTTTTTGCCACTCCTATTGATAATAAACTGCAAGTTGCTGCCCACGCCTATTCCGAGCAGGTGCTTGAAGAAGCCCGGCAGAAAAAAACAACCCCGAAGTTTGAACGGGCCAAGAGCATGACTTTCCGGGAGCGATGTCTGGTTTATATCTCCGGTACAGCCGCAATCAGAGGAGAAGAAAGTCTGAAGGGAGTCGGTTTGGAACGTCAGTTGCAGATTACTATGGAGAATATCGCTCAATTGATAGGTGATGCCCGTTTGGTTATGTTACGTGTTTACCTGAAGAACGAGTCTGATTATGAAGAAGCTCGCAGGGGACTTGAAAGTTATGGACTGAATATTCCTGTTTCCTATTTGCGGGCCGGCGTATGCAGGGAAGAACTATTGATTGAAATAGAGGGAATAGCGATAGATTAAATACGGAAATAATATTAATAATAACAGATAAAGCTATGACTAATTTGAAAAAGTACACAAATGCCGATTTCTACAAGAACGGCGTATTTCAGCAAGAGATTGCCATAGAGGCAATGAAAGAAATGTTTGTCCACTATAACATTCCCTTTACCGGATTTATGGCCGAGAATATGTGGGTAACGGATTTTGGTCTGGGAGACTTTGAAAATGTGGGTATGGGAGGTATCTTTTGGGTGAATGACCCGAAATATGGTTACTTTGCTCATGCCATTTATTTGCTTCCGGGACAGATGATTCCTGAACACGCTCATGTGAAAACAGACTTTCCGGCCAAACATGAGTCATGGATGGTGGAGAAAGGTTGGGTTTATAATTTCTCGGAAGTAGGAGAAACGACTCCGAATGCTCCGGTGATTCCCGCCACGCATGGGCCTGTCAAAAGCAAGAATTGCGTGATACAGAAAGTAGGCGATATTTTGCGATTGAAAGAAATGGAGACTTTTCACTTTATGATGGCAGGTCCGGAAGGTGCCGTTGTTTGTGAATGGGCAAACTATCACGATAATGCCGGACTGCGTTTCACTCACCCTACTGCTACGTTATGAAAAACTGGTACCGCATATTAATATTGTTTTTAGTATCTTCTTCTTTGCTGACTTTTACAGCCGCAGCTCAACAGAAGAATACTGATACTGAGCGCGCGCTCGTCTTGAAACTGGCTGCCTACTTGAAGGATTCTTCTTACATAAAGAATACGATTCGACAAATAGAGACTGAAAAGAAAGTCGAAACCCAAATCACCGGATATCAAAAACTTCATAAGCAAGTGCAACGTATGCTTCTGTTGCAAAGCGAATTGAAGTGGCTGAATATGGAAGCGATTCGTCTGGCTTATGAGGACATGAAGCGGATCGAAGGCTTCGATGCAGTAAAGTACCTGCCTATTTTGACCGAACTGGAACAACAAGTAAAGCAGGGATTCGGCAATATATATAGCGGTGATGAGGCTGTTTTGGTAAATGCGGAAAAGGCCGTAGCCAATAAGCGTGCTATTTTATTGGCCAACCCATTGTTGAACGGCGATAAGATATTGACCGTTCGTTATCAACTGGGAAACAGGGATCGTCGGGCAATGGCTCCCGAACTGGGTACGCAGTCGAACAACTGGAGTAATCAGGAATCAGCCCGCCGGAAAGGTTTTAACGCCGATATTGTTGAGTTAAGTAATTTGCGTGATGAAGTACAAATCCGCACTATTTATAAGCCTGACAATACTTCTTCCATTGCCGATTTGAAACTGCATTGGGATGGAGACCGTGCGATGTTTACCCAGACAATGTCTGACAATCGTTGGAATGTGTTTGAAGTAAAACTGAATAACGGCGATTGTAAGAAATTGATTGATAATCCCGAACCTGATTTGGAATTTTATGACGGGACTTATCTGCCGGATGGACGTATCATAGCCAATTCGAACATCGGTTACCAGGGAGTACCCTGTGTCAATGGGAGCGACCCTGTAGGAAACATGGTACTTTATACGCCGCAGAGTAAAAATCTCCGCCGTCTGACATTTGATCAGGATGCAAACTGGAATCCGGTGATTATGAATAACGGACGTGTGATGTATACTCGTTGGGAATATACTGACCTGACTCACTATTACACCCGTATTGTGATGAACATGAATCCTGACGGGACGGAGCAAAAGGCACTGTATGGAAGTGGTTCAATGTTTCCCAACAGTACATTTGACGTGCAACCTTTACCCGGTTATGCTTCTGCCTTTGTCGGAATCATTTCGGGACATCACGGGGTGGCACGTTCGGGACGTCTTATTCTGTTCGACCCGGCAAAAGCGCGTAAAGGAGCCGCCGGTATGTTGCAGGAGATTCCTCATCGCAACCGTCCCATCGTTGAAGAAGTGAAAGACAGGTTGGTCGACGGGGTATGGCCTCAATTTATCAAGCCTTCTCCACTCAATGATACTTATTTTCTGGTTGCCGCAAAATTGGATAAGAATGATTTGTGGGGTATCTATCTGGTAGATAAGTTTGATAACGTGACTTGTCTGCATAAAATGGAAGGGGAAGGATATATCAGTCCGATAGCCGTGCGCAAAACGGTGACTCCGCCTGCTATACCCGACCGGGTGAAACTGGACGATAAGCAGGCAACGGTCTTTATACAGGATATTTATGAAGGTGAAGGATTGAAGGGGATTCCGCGTGGAACGGTGAAGTCGCTCCGTTTACACGCTTATGAGTATGCTTATGTCCAGACACAATCTGACCATAACTGGCATGGTATCCAGTCGGGTTGGGATATTAAACGTATGTTGGGTACCGTACCGGTGGAGGAAGACGGCTCGGTTATTTTTAAAATTCCTGCCAATACTCCGGTTTCTATCCAACCCTTGGATAAGGATGGAGTGGCTGTACAATGGATGCGTAGCTGGTTGACAGGGCAACCGGGAGAGATTGTCTCTTGTGTGGGATGTCATGAAGATCAGAACCAGATTGTAATCCCGAAACGTGTGATTGCTTCACAGAAAGCACCGCACGCTCTCACTCCCCCGGAAGGAGGACCCCGTTCGTTTACTTTTGATCTGGAGGTACAGCCTATTCTGGACCGTGCCTGTATCGCTTGCCACAATGGTGAGGGGAAAGCGTTCGATCTGCGTGGGGGCAAGAAAGATAACAGAGGATATGGAACATCCTATCTCAATCTCCACCCTTATGTGCATCGTCAGGGCGGTGAGGGAGATATGGTGGTACTTTATCCTTATGAATATCATCCTAATACCAGTGAGTTGGTCCGTCTTTTGAAAAAAGGACATTATAATGTGCAACTGACGGATGCGGAGTGGAGGAAAATTTATAACTGGATTGACTATAATGCTCCCGACAAAGGATATTTCAATGCTAATGTTCTGAAATCGTTCCCGTATCAGGGATACGACCAGATAGAACGCCGCAAGCAACTGACCGATAAATATGCGGGCGGTGCTGGAGTGGATTGGAAAAAAGAGATTGCCGATTATGCTGCCCAACTGAAAAACAAAGGTGAGATAAAACCGGTAATGCCCAAGAAGGTGAGTCCTGTGAAGGAGAAAGTCCTGAAGGTAAAAGGGTGGCCGTTTGCTCCGGACAGGGTAAAGGAAATGCTAGCCGATGAGAAAGAGACCGTTAAGGTGTTGGAAATAGCTCCGGGCGTTCAAATGACATTTGTACGTATTCCTGCGGGTGAATTTGTTATGGGCAGTTACCATGGGGAGCCGGACACTTATCCCACTACCAAGGTGAAGATAGATAAAGCGTTCTGGATGGGCGAACTGGAAGTGACTAACCAACAGTATAATACTATATTCCCGCAGCATGACAGCCGTTATGTGGATCAACAGTGGAAAGATCATGTCGTTCCGGGGTATCCGGCTAATAAACCGGAGCAGCCTGTTATCCGCGTAAGCTATAATGACGCAATGGAATATTGTAAGATATTGAGTCAAAAGACCGGACTGAACATTACGCTTCCTACCGAAGCGCAATGGGAATGGGCGTGTCGTGGAGGAAGCGACGAGGATTTCTGGTTTGGTAACTTGAATGCGGATTTCGGTAAGAAAGATAACTTGGCCGATGTGACAACCAACAAGTTTGCAGTGAGTGGAGTCGATCCGCAGCCGATGTCTCCCGAATCGCCCTGGTACAAGTATTATACGTTCCTTCCTAAAGCAGCCAATGTGGATGACGGAAGTTTGGTGCAGGTAGGAGGAAAGAAGTATGAGGCAAATCCGTTCGGATTATACTGTATGCATGGCAATGTTGCCGAATGGACGCGTTCGGATTATGTCCCTTATCCGTATAAAGAGAATCCGAAAAAGGTTTCCGAATATAAAGTGGTTCGTGGCGGTTCGTATATTGAACGGCCGAAATATTCCACAGCATACTCACGTAAGGGATTCTATCCTTATCAATGTGTGTTTAATGTCGGTTTCCGTGTCATTATCGAAGATTAATCGAATATACTAATGAAAGCTACTCTGAAAAGACTGATTTCCTCTTCAACAACGACTATTGTGTTGTTGCTTGTATATGGCGCAGGTTTGGCGATTGCTACTTTTATTGAGAAGTATCAGGGGAGTGAAGTAGCCCGATCGGTGGTGTACTGTTCTCCTTTGTTTTTCCTTCTTCAATTTTTGATAGTACTCAATTGGTTGGCTATCGTTATCAGGCAACGTTCGCTGAAAATGCGCAAATGGGGAATGTTAGTTACTCACGGGGCTTTCATTCTAATTCTGCTGGGAGCATTGGTATCTCATCTTTATGGTGAGGAAGGTATTCTTCATTTGCGTGAGGGAGAGACGAGCAATCGCTTCGCTGTCCGTCACGCCGGTGAAGTGACTTACCATACGCTGCCTTTTAGTGTGGAACTGATAAATTTTACATTAACCCGTTATCCCGGTTCGTCCAGCCCGTCTGCGTATGAAAGTAAGTTGCTGGTACATCTGGATGGAGAAGTCATTTCGGAACGGGTTTATATGAATAATGTGCTGGATGTGAAAGGTTATCGTTTCTTTCAGGTTTCTTATGATCAGGATGAACAGGGTACGGTGCTTTCTGTCAACCGTGATGTGGCCGGACGTACCATCACTTACACCGGATATGCTGTTCTGTTGCTCGGTCTGGTATTGTGTTTTGTAGACAGGCGTTCACGCTTTATGTTACTCAGCCGGCGGTTGAAGGAGTTGCGTTGTTCGTTCTTCCTTATGTTGCTGACGCTCTCTTCTTTGACGGTTCATGCCGGTGAGACCTCGGTACAAGCGAGGGAGGCAGTGCTGAAAGACGTCATTGATAGCGGGCATGCTGCCCGTTTTGGTGCATTGCCTCTTCAGTCGGGAAGAGGGCGTGTACTTCCTGTCAATACCTTCTCGTCTGAAGTATTGAGGAAACTGCATAAGTCTGATTCCTTTTATTCTTTAAATTCCGACCAGTTTCTTCTTAGTGTTTTGACAATGCCGGAACGTTGGACGTATATTCCATTTATTGCTGTTCCCGGCAAGGAATTGAGTGACTTTTATCAGTTGCCGTCCGGACAATGCGCCTATATGGATGTATTTGATGCGGACGGGAATTATAAATTGCAGAAGAAGTTGGAAGAAGCATACGGTAAGATGCCTGCTGCGCGGACTCGTTTTGATAAAGACCTGATTAAGTTTGACGAGCAGATTAACATCTTTCATCAGTTGCTTAATTGGCAGCTGTTGAATCTCTTTCCGAAAGAAGACGACCCGCAACATACGTGGTATGCTCCGGGGGATGATTTGTCGGCTTTTTCGGGAAAAGACTCGATGTTTGTCTCCCGGGTGTTGGCTTGGTATGTGGAAGAAGTACAGACTTCCTTGCAGAGTGGCGACTGGACAAAGCCTGATGAAATAGTAGGTATGATTTCCACTTATCAACAGGCAAAGAATAAGATAGCCGGTGTCACTTCCGGGAAAATGGAGGCGGAGATAAAATATAACCGTTTGGATGTGTTCAGCCAGTGCAAGAAAGGATATCTGATTTTTGGCGGGTTATTGCTGGTGTTTGCTTTTGCTTCTTTATTCAAGCGTGCCCGTTGGATGCGTTGGGCAAGTCGGGCACTTGGTGTGGCTGTCCTGGCGGTTTTTCTTTTCCATACGTACGGAATGGGGATGCGCTGGTATATTGCAGGATATGCTCCGTGGAGCAATTCATATGAAACAATGGTCTACGTTGCCTGGGCTACGGTTTTTGCCGGTTGGCTGTTCGCGCGTCGTAGTCTGCTGACTTTCGCTTTGGCTACGTTGTTCGGTGGAGTCATCTTGTTTGTATCGGGACTGAACTGGATGGACCCGCAGATAAATCCGCTTGTTCCTGTTCTCAAGTCGCCGTGGCTGATGTTTCATGTAGCTGTTATTGTAGGTGCATACGGATTCTTCGGTATCAGTTGCCTGCTCGGACTGGTCAATCTGGTGATGATGAGTCTTAAGAAGGCAGTGCTGGCACAGCGGATAAAAGAATTGAGTATTATCAACGAAATGTCTCTTCTGATTGGACTGGCTTTGATGACGATAGGAACATTTCTTGGAGCTATCTGGGCTAATGAGTCGTGGGGACGTTACTGGGGGTGGGACCCGAAAGAGACGTGGGCGCTGGTTACGATGATCGTTTACGCCATTGTCACTCATCTTCATCTGGTGCCGTTCAGAAACAGCCTATGGCTGTTCAACATAGCTTCGGTAGTCGCTTTTTACAGTGTGTTGATGACGTTCTTCGGAGTGAATTATTTCCTGAGTGGTATGCATTCCTATGGACAAAACGACCATGTCGGAGGAATGTTTGTCTATCTTTTGCTGTCGGTACTTTTGGTCGCGCTGATTGGATTTATCTCTTTCGCGAGAAGGCAGAAACAGAATAGCTAATCGAATGTAATGATGTGTAGTATGAAGAATTTTATATTGTTAGTTGCTTTATTCCTTGTTGCACCGTTTGCTCAAGGCAGTTCCCCTCAGCATCTGTTGGTCGGTGGTTCCGGCTGGAATAAGATTGCCATAATCAATAAAGACACAAAAGAAATAGTCTGGGAATATCCCCTGGAAAAAGGCTGGGAATGTAACTCGGTGGCAGCCACGAAAGCGGGAGAAATTCTTTTTTCCTACTCCAAAGGAGCAAAAATGATAACCCGTGACGGGCGGGAACTTTGGAATATCGCCGCACCCGCAGGATGTGAGATGCAGACGGCACGTATATTGCCGGACGGTAATGCATTAGTAGCTTGGTGCGGTCATCCGTCTACCATTCTGGAGGTAAATATGAAAGGAGAGGTCCTTTCTAAAACCGAGTTTGAAACAGGGATCGAACGTCCTCATGCACAATTCCGTCAAATAAACAAGAATAAGAAAGGCAATTATCTTGTGCCTTTATTTGCCACTTCGGAAGTGCGCGAAATTGCCCCTAATGGTCAACTGCTGAATAGTGTAAAGCTCTCCGGTACTCCTTTTTCCTCTGCTTTTCTGGACAACGGAGACTGTCTGGTTGCTTGTGGAGACGCTCATTGTTTCGTGCAACTGAATCTTGAATCGAACCGGATTGTTCGCCGGGTGAATGCCAATGACATAGAAGGTGTACAACTCTTTTTTGTAGCCCAACTCTTTCCTTTGCAGAATGGGGGACTTTATATCTGTAACTGGCAAGGGCACGACCGCGAAGCCGGTAAAGGGAAACACCCCCAGTTGGTCGAGATTGATTCGGAAGGCAAAGTGGTGTGGCAACTGAATGATAAAGTTAAATTCGGCATGATTTCTACTATTTGTCCGATTCGAGAATAGTGTCGGACCGTTTATTTTGTACATTTGCTGGGTGATATAAATCCTATTCTTCTAACGCAATGAAATGGCAACTCTGTAAATAGCTTCGCTTATATGGATGGTGAATAACGGAAAGAGCTGTTGTCCCCAACTGTCTGTGGCTTTACATAAGTCGCAGGGTGTTTTGTCAGTCTATATCGGAAACTATATAAAAGAAGTTATAATACAATGAATACGAAAGTATATCCTCGCACCAATGATTTTCAGACTATCTATCTGAATACAGTCATAAAGAATCCTGCCATTATTGTAGGCGATTACACTATATATAATGATTTTGTAAATGACCCGCTTGATTTTGAGAAGAACAACGTTCTATATCATTATCCTATTAACAAAGACCGGTTGATAATTGGTAAGTTCTGTTCTGTTGCTTGCGGAACCAAGTTCCTTTTTAACAGTGCGAACCATACCTTGCGTTCTTTATCCAATTATACATTCCCTCTTTTCTTTGGAGAATGGGGCTTAGATAAAGAAGATGTCGCTTCGGCTTGGGACAACAAAGGTGATATAGTGATAGGTAATGATGTGTGGATCGGGTATGAAGCAGTTATCATGTCCGGAGTGCATGTTGGGGATGGAGCGGTCATAGCATCACGGGCAGTAGTTACGAAAGATGTGCCTCCTTATACGATAGTAGGAGGAACGCCTGCCAGGGAGATACGGAAACGTTTCGATACCGATACAATCACTCAATTGCAGGAATTGCAATGGTGGAATTGGAGCATGGAAAAGATATCGAGATGCCTGCCTTGTATAATGGACGGGAAGATGGATGAATTATTGGAATTTCGACCATGACTTGATTGAAACATGATATGTTTTTCGTTTCTTCATACGTCCGATAAGCTGATTAGTAATGGTCGGCTCTGCCTCTCTGGTATCGGGTAAAACATTGATAAATAACCTAATTTGAATCAAACATTTTTCCATATCGGTTCGTTTAATAAAAAACGAACTTAATATGTGTCAGGTATGAAATCTTTTATTTTAATGGTGATAGCCATGGTGTGTGCGGTTTCTTTGGAAGCACAGAATAAGTCTTTTTATGACTTCACTGTGAGAACAATTGACGGTAAGGAATTTCCTCTTTCATCTTTGAAAGGGAAGAAAGTGCTGGTAGTGAATGTAGCTTCCAAATGCGGACTGACTCCACAATATGCCAAGTTGCAGGAATTGTATGAGAAGTATAAGGATAAGAACTTTGTTATTATCGGCTTCCCTGCTAATAATTTTATGGGGCAGGAACCGGGAAGTAATGAGGAAATTGCTAAGTTCTGTTCATTGAACTATGATGTCACTTTTCCGATGATGTCCAAGATTTCTGTTAAGGGCAAAGATATGGCACCGCTTTATCAATGGCTGACAGAAAAGAAACTGAATGGGAAAGAGGATGCCCCGGTCCAGTGGAACTTTCAAAAGTTTATGATTGACGAGAACGGAAACTGGATTGGGTTCGTTGCCCCCAAAGAGAGTCCGTTCTCCGAGAAAATCCTTACTTGGATAGAGAAGAAATAAGGGATACTTTCTTCAACTCCTCTTCAAAGTTGGGAGTGAAAATGCCTTTGCCTAAGTTCTCTTTTATTTCTTTGACCGTCCAAAACCGTCCTCCGTCCAGTTCGTCGCTGGGGTGGATTTCACCGTCGTAAACTGTTTTATGAACAAATACGAGCTCTTTTTCACGTTCGGACTCAAACACATAATGAGTCAGAAGCTCAGGAGTAAAGTCCGTGATGCCTAACTCCTCACGGACTTCCCGCTTCAGAGCTATTTCTACACTTTCTCCTAAATCAATATGTCCGCCTACGGCTGTATCCCATTTCCCAGGCTGGATGTCTTTCCATTCGGGACGTTTTTGTAGATACAACTCTCCTTTAGTATTGAAGATGTGCAGGTGGACAACCGGATGAAGCAATTTGCTGCCGCTATGACATTCTCCACGAGTGGCGGCTCCGGTGATATTTCCCTGTTCATCGACAACGGGAAACATTTCTTGGTTATTATCACTTGGCATAATAGTCGCTATTATTTTCTTATCAGCAAGATTATATCGTAACTTACAATAGATATTTTTACGGTATTAATAAGGAAGAATCTCCATAACTCAGGAATCTGAAATCGTGGCTCAGGGCATAATCGTAAATCGTGCGCCAGTTCCCTTTCACGAAAGCGGAAACCAATAGAAGCAAGGTACTTTGCGGCTGGTGGAAATTAGTAACCATTGCTTTCACTATTTTATACTGATAACCGGGAGCTATGATGATCTGCGTACTGGTATGAAGTGCTTCAAGCCCGTTTCTGTCGAGATACCCCAATATCTTTTGTAGGGAAACAACCGGAGGAATCTGGTCGTACTTTTCGTATGGCTGCCATTGTCTGACGTGCAGTTCCTGTTCCGTAGCGTCCGGATGATCGGCCAATGTGACCCCTATATGATACAAGCTTTCGAGCGTGCGCACGGAAGTGGTGCCTACGGCAATGGCGCAACCGTCATGGTCGATCAATTTCTTGATTGTATTCCGGTTGACGGATATATATTCCGTGTGCATCTCGTGTCCTTCAATTTCCTCGCTTTTCACCGGCTTAAAAGTTCCTGCCCCTACGTGCAATGTCAGTTCCTCAAGGTCTATGCCTTTTTCCTGCAATGCTTCCAGTACTCGCGGGGTGAAATGCAATCCGGCAGTAGGTGCGGCTACCGAACCTTTTATTTTGGAGTAAACAGTCTGATATGTTTCCTTGTCGCTTTCCTCCGTATTCCGGTTCAGATAGGGTGGAATAGGAAGTTCTCCGAACACTTCGAGGATATCGGCGAAAGTTACTTCGGGGTTATTCCATGCGAAGTCTACCCAATGGCTGGTACCTTTGCATTCTCCTCTCGTTGCTGTCAGAGTAATAGGAAAGCCTTTGACGGTCATTTCCCGTTTCAGTGTCCCGTCCTTCCATTTCTTCAGATTGCCGATCATGCAGAGCCATGCGGCGTGTTCCGTTTGCTGGAAGTTCAGTACATAATCATTGGGCTGAATCGGTTCGAGACAGAATACCTCAATCAGTGCACCTGTTTCTTTGCGGAAGTGAAGGCGCGCCTGGATGACTTTTGTATTGTTGAATATCATTAGGCTTCCTTTCGGCAGATATTCCGGTAAGGAAGTGAAAATATCTTCGGTCACTTCACCGTGGCGATACACCAATAGTTTCGACTGGTCGCGAACGGGTAGCGGGAATTTGGCAATACGTTCATCCGGCAATGGATAGTTGTATTCGCTAATATGGATATGTTTCGGATTCTCTTTCATTGTTGCTTGGTATAATAAGTTCTATTTGTTGCTTGTCCCATATTTTTTAGCTTTCATCCTGGAATAAAAAGAAAGAGGTTAGATTTTACTCTAACCTCTTGAAGATCAATTCGTCGGGATGACAAGATTCGAACTTGCGACCACACGCCCCCCAGAGGTATTTTTATGATAATCCATTGGTTATATTACTTTTTATTAATTGTGTATGTAGCTGTAAATCAAAAGAGTATCTTTTATTGAGTTTTACTTATTTTGATTACATGTGTTCCAAATGTGTTCCACTAAACAAAGAGCTATATACACGTTATTTTAGTTTGGGCACAAAGATAATGAATAAAATTGTTTTCTGAACCGATTCGTTTGTCTAAATGTCGAGGTATTATTAGAGGATAAACCTTGAACTTTTCTATCTAAATGCTTTAGATATTTTTAACTTTAATGGTGCTAGCTTGATTATCAATCTATTATCGTTTTGTGACGTATGAAAAATAAGAATCTCTGTTTTTTTTATCGTATTGCTAATATAGAGGAGTAAATGCTCCTCATAACGATATAAAAGATATTGAGCATGATAAGTTTTATAAAAAGGAATGATGTTGCTAATGCACAAGGATTATATGCTGTTCGTCTAAGAATATGCAAGGAACGGCAACGCAGATATTTTTCCTTAAACATATTTGCGGATAGTGGATACTGGGATGAGGAAAACGAATGTTTCCGTATTCTTAAAAATGTAAGAGATAAAAAGCAGAAAGAAGAAAACGAAAAACGCAAGCAGTATAATTATTTACTGAATAGATATAGGTTGCAAGCACAAGAAATAATAGAAGGCTTTCGGAGAGAACGCATAGATTGGACTTTAAATCAATTTGCAGACGCTTTCTTGAATAAATCGAAGCAAGGGAAGATAAAAGCTTATATGGAGAACCATATCAATACTTTACGTGAAACGGGGCATATTGGTAATGCTAATTGTTATGCTGCAACTTTAAATATGCTTGAACATTATGATAGTAGATTGGAGCAAAAGGTATTTTCAGAGATTGATATAAAGTTTGTAAATGGATTCGATATTTTCCTTCAAAAGAGAGGATGTAAAGGAAATACAAGAAAGTACTATTTTAAAGCATTGCGCAGCATTTTAAATAAGGCTATCCAAGAAAAAGAAGCAACGGAGAAAACTTATCCTTTTGGTAAAGGTGGTTTTCAAATAGCAAAATTGGATGAAGAAACAGAAAAGCGTTATCTTCCTTTAGAATATTGGAAAAAAATAAGAAATACTGTCTCGGAAAAGCCACAACGAGAGTACGCTCGCAAACTATTTCTGTTGTCATTTTATTGCTATGGAATATCATTTATTGATATGGCATATTTGACAAGAAGCAATATTGTAAAGTTCAATGGTGGAGAGTATATTGTCTACAAACGCCATAAAATACAACATCAAAAAGGGGTGAAACCTATTAAGATTAAAATAACGAAAGAAATTGAGCGTTTATTAGATAGCCTTAAAGAGAGTAGCCCTACAGTGGATGATTTTATTGTACCAATAGTTTCTATTAGTGGTTATACCGGAGAAAAACTATATAATCACATCCGTTACAGGTATAAAAAATATAATGATTATTTGGCAGAGTTAGCAAAGGAACTGCAAATAACTGATATGAAATTGACAACATATGTAAGTCGGCATACTATGGCGATGATGTTGCAACGCAATGATGTTTCCCGTGAACATATTTCCCAAATGTTGGGACATGCAGATATGAAAACTACCAATACTTATTTAGATAGCTTTGATACAACTGTAATAGATGAGGCTGCAAAGGTTTTATATGACGTGTAATTTTGAGATAGCGTTTCTGTGGGTATTCGTAGTTTATTAAACCTAAGTAGAATTTAAACTAAAATATAAAATAGGCTTTTAGAGAAAAGACTTATTTAAAATCAAAATGTTTATGGCTTTATTCCGATTCTTAAAGAACGGATGAATATAAGTTACTTGATAATTCCTCTTAAAAACATCCAACGAAACAAGCTGAAATATGTGATGTTTCTCTTAAAAAAAGGTGTATAAAAGGATATGCTTTGTTATGTACATGATTTTCTTTTTAATTTATTTGTAATTGCCTGAATATTAGTGTTATAGTATTGCTGAACTTTTTGTTGAATGGATTCGTTTAATAGTTGAGCTAAATTGCTGTTTTAGAATTCTAATTATAGCGAAAAAAAATGATTATGAAAAACGAATTTATTTGCAATGACGTGTTGGTTGTGCATTTAACAGTTAGTCAAATAAAGGCTATCATTGAAAGTGCACTTAAAGAAGCAACATTATCGAAGAACGTTCAAACTGAAATGCTGACCATTCAAGAGGTTTCAGAGTTGACAGGTTATAAACGAGCTACTATTTATAAGCTTACTTGTGAGCGGAAAATACCTTTTCATAAGCCAGCGCACGGTGGACGGAGAATTTTCTTTAAACGGGAGGAAATCAATAAATGGTTAGAATCTGATTGCATTGAAACTTTTGAAGAATCTTTTAAAAAAAGAGAGAAGAAAGAAATTAATTTTAAACCAAGAAAAAATGATTAACATGAAAACAATAATTAGTAAAGAAAACATGGAGAGAGAAACTTTTGTTTTTTATCGCTCATATTTTGATGCGATAGAACTGTTAAGTAAGAAAAACAGGTTGTTAGCGTATGAAGCGATTGCAAAATATGCTCTTACTCAAGAAGAAATACAGGATTTACCACCACAAGTAGCGATTATCTTGAAAATGGCTAAGCCTAATATTGATGCGACTATTCGAAATTACAATCGAAGAGTTAAGAGTAAGAGACAAAAAAAGATATCTGATTTTGAGGATAAGCTTAATGAAGAGGTACAATTACCAAGAAAAAAAAGTTCCTCAATTATAGACGATAGCTTTGAAGATAATGATGAAAATACGCTCTATTTAGAATAAATCTTGTTCCGTTTTGGAATAGAAAACACGTTTAATCCATTAATAATTAATCATATGGATATGATGAAAAACATCCTTAATAAGAATGACAATTCTAATAAGGAAAAGAAAAAAAATAAAAATAAAAAGAAAGAGGAAAGTTGCATAATCTTTACTTCTCCTTTTGAAGAACCAATAGTATCTTTATTTGAGAACTTTTATAGTAAAGAACCAATTAGGGAAGTGAAGCTAAGTAGCTTTTTGCATACTCGTAAATTTAAAGAAAAGGTCGAGTTGTATAGAACTAATACCGATGAAAAAATAAGGAAAAAGATAAAAGAAAGTATTGAATGTGTCACGCCAAGTGGCACATTCAATCAAAGGCGAGAGTCTGCCCTTATTAAACATACTAACTTATTATGTATTGATATTGATTCTAAAGATAATCGAATGGTTGATTTACCTGAATGTAAAGCTATATTGGGAGAATACTTTAATAGTTTATATTATGCCGGAGTGTCAATTGGTGGAGACGGAATATTTCTGATTTTTAGAATATCACACTCGGAATTTCATAAACAGCATTTTGCGGCTCTTGAATTGTTTCTGAATAAGGTGTTTAATTTGCAAATAGACAAAGGTGTAAAAAGCCCTGTTAGTTTGCGAGTAGGAAGTTATGACGCAGAGCCTTATTATAATCCAAATCCCATTCCATTTACACATATGCTGGAAATAGATAAGTGGGCAAATGATATGATAAGACCGGTAACAGAAAGGAATGAAACCCGTGCCCGCATTGAAAAAGCTATCTCGTTTATTGTAGAAAATGGAGTTGATATTACTTCCCAATATAAAGATTGGTTTAAGGTAGGGTGTGCATTAGCGTCTGAGTATGGAGAAAATGGACGACATTGGTTTCATTTGGTTAGTCGTATGTATAAAGGATATTATGGGTACGATGAAGGTGAGTGTGATTATCAATATAATAAATGTCTGAAATATCAAAGAAATGAGGGAGGAATTAAAATTGGAACATTTTTTTATTTATGTGAATGTAATGGAGTAAAATATAGGTAATTGTGTTGAGTTACAATCTCGATAATATCTAGAATAGTTAAATAATGATAATGAGGTAAAGGGGGTAACCTTGCAAATTAATTAAGATGATTTACTTAAATTATTTATAATCAATATTTAACGAGGATTGGAAGATAAAAATTAGAAAAGAGAAGAGTGAAAAAGTGTTTTTCTTCTTCTCTTTTCTAATTTTTATTATCGTATTAATAATATAACCCAGAGCAAAGAAAACAATATTCTTTAATCGGAATGTTATTTTAAGTAACTTTACTATCTTTGCAAAGTCACAAATAGTGGCAAATGTAATAGTGAAAGTGTTTCGCTTTTATCCTGTGTAGGAAATCTGACAGTTTCAAAAAAGCAGGGATAAGCAATGACATTCATCACTTGGGTAGCGTATGTTCAAAAGACATATACTAAACAGGTGTGGAGTATTGTTTATTTGCTTTTGGGTTTTGTCAGAACCTCCTACACAATAAACGAATGGCTCCACACTTTCTTTTTGTCTAATCCTGTCATTAAAGGAGTCGAATGACGCAACTTTACTAATTACTATGAATGGATTAGATTTTATTAAATCGAAACAACAGAGTTGGGCAAAAAGAAAAAACTTCAATCTACTAGGAGGTACAATTCCCAACAAAGGAGAGAAAAACTATTTGTATAGTTTAGCAGATAATTTGTTTGAGCCGTTGTCTAAGGAGAATTTAGATTCTTATAATTCGGGTGACGGGAACGAAACAAAAGATTCTAAAACACGATTGGCAAAAATGAAAGCACTTCATTCATCTTCTGCGATTGTGGTTAATCTGTTCCAGTATTGGCAGGGAAAAGATGTTTGCCCGATTCTAAATGCATGCAAATTGACTTCAAGAACTACTAAGGTAGGCTATCTGATTAAGAATGTCGGTTCTGTTTCTTCTGAAAAAATTCCCATAATTCCTTCTCCACTCAATTACGAAATTAAATTTGAGGAGCAGTTTGAGATAAGTGGAGATAAATCTCAATTCCCACATTCACCCAATATTGATGTTGTGATTTATACTCCACTGTCTACTATTGGTATTGAGTCTAAATTTACAGAACCATATAGCAGTAGAAAACATGGAGGACTCAAACAAAAGTATGTTGAAAATCTCTCTTTTTGGAACGGATTGCCTAATCTGTATGAATTAGCAAAAGAAATTTCTCCTGATGATACTAAGTTCCAGTATTTAGATGCGGCACAATTAATAAAACACATATTGGGACTGAAAAAGAATAGTGACGAGTATAATTCAAATCTTGTTCAAAAGCATCATTTTGAAGAAGGTAAAAGGAATTTGATATTCAAACGCAATTTTCATCTCTTATATCTTTGGTACGATGTAATAGGAAAAGAGGGGAGTGAGCATAGAAAAGAGATAGAGCAGTTTGCAGAAATTGTTAAAAGGGACAATATAAAGTTTAGTCATATAACCTATCAAGAAGTAATTATAAACCTATCAAAAGAGTTTTATGATGAAAATGAGATGTATTGTAATTATCTAACAGATAGGTATTTGTAAAGTTGCTAACTAATTTGAATTTGGAGAGAAATATTATGAAAATACATCAACTTGTTTTATCCTTTTTTCTATTAACATGTAGCAGCACAATAACTTCTGTATTATTGGCACAAGGTTCAAATTTCGTATCGCAGGATGTGATAATTAAATCATCTTATAGAGCACCTGTCATTTCGATAAAAGACGTGTATAGCCATTTTCCTCTTATCCAAAATTGGAAGTTATACAATTATAATCTTCCAGTGTATGTTAGTAGATTCGTGCCACTTACCGCTGGCAATATTCGGGTGATGAAGCCATCGAAGATAAAAGATTTGATGAATTGCTACAGTGAGTCAAATTTGATTTCATTAAGTAAGGTCTCGAATACTCAAGTTGTTAGGTATGATAATTTTGTTGTAGAATTTTTGATGAGCGGTACTATTGAAGCAGTATCTGTTGTGTATTGGAATATAACACATCCAAAAGTGCAAAGATATCCAGATTTTGTCATTAAGGATTTTAAAATGTCTAATCTTGAAGCTTTTGCTATAGTAGACGGAAGTTTGAACTTTTATGTGAGAAAGAATGAAGAAACGATGACACATTATTATTATAATAGTATTTATGAGTTTGTAAACCATAATCTTGGACATAAAGTTTCACTTTCTGAATATGGGATGAGAGAGCTTACTGAATGGCTGTATTATTTGCCAGTAGAGGATATTACAGATAGAATGACAGAGGCTGTAAGATTGCAAAAGAAAACATTCGGTAGTGATTATTTTAAAATAGACTTTAAGGACACTCGCAATAATAAAAAGAGTTCTTTGAAAGAAAAGATCAATAATATAAAAAGAGCTTTAGATGATTGGGAAAACAATAATTAATACTTATTTTTTGTTCTTCTAGAAGTTCGAAAATAGGGTTAGATAATCGTATAATATGTAATAATTATGTATAAGAATCAAATTTCATTTAAGTTGATGAAAAAATTTTCTGGTTCATCAGCAGGGGAAAAAGAGGATTTAAGTAAAAAAGAGGATTTTGAAAACAATAAATCTTCTAAAGGGAATTTGAAAAAAATGGATAATTCCAAATTTAGTTATGAATATCCTATTGGTGAGAAAGATGACTTATTTGGTGTTGATAACAAAAGAATTTCTAAGGAAATTTCTATTAGAATAAAGTCTATAATGATTGTAGTCTTGACTTCTGTACTTTCATGGTTAGCTAACATTCCGCCCCAATACTATAACCTTAGCTGCCTTACAAGTGCTTTGACGTTATTTTTGATATCATTAATATTGTCATGGTTGGTTTGTGGGGTGTCTAATTATTCAATGTTTAGCTATTTGGATAAATTAATTGAAAAGAAGAAAAGAGAAGGAGAGAGAACACCATTTTCCGTTAGAGTATTCTGGGTTTTATTAGAATTGGGTTTTGATACTTTCTTGGTGAGTTTTTTCTTATTTATTATAGAGGAATCATTTTATGCTTAATCACTTTCAATTCAGTTTGTTGAATTGTTTTTGAGGTGGCTCTTGGAGAATTAAAGTATGATAAGTAATCGAAAGGAGAGAATGCTTTAATTTAAAAATATTTAGAATATGATTGTTGTGAAAAATAAAACACTGTTTAGAGAGTTTCTGGAAAGTTTGAAAGTTCCGTCTGCACCACGAATGAAAGGCGGAACTATTTTCAGTCCAGATGAGATTAACTATCTTACAAGGTATTCAACTCCATTGGTTTATGAATTTATACAAGAGAATGAAACCGATAGGGAATTTTATGAGATGTTTGTTAAATGGCTACATGAAGAAATGCCAGTTTATGGTTATGTTGATGTTTATATGGTCGTTTATTTACGTTATGGACAATATTTAAGTAACGATGAATTTGAGTATTTGGAAAGGAATGTTCCGGAGTGTTTCGAGAAAGGGCATGTATGGCTCTATGAAATAAACTATCGTAGGCGTTTCCGTTTGCGTATTCAATTGATTCGTTGCTTAAAAAAGGACTTTCAAAGAGTCATTCGGAAGGAAATTTGTAGAAAATGATTGTATGATGAATAATTTAGTAAAGAATGTAATCTAAGAGTAGGTTAATGTCTATCATACTATTTTTATTTGTAGTTTGTGTTCCAAATGTGTTCCACTAAAAAATAAATCAGCCACTTACTTAGTTGTAAATGGCTGATTTCCAGTAGTCGGGATGACAAGATTCGAACTTGCGACCACACGCCCCCCAGACGCTTATAAGATTGGATTTTAAATCTCTTATTATTAGCAATTTAACCGTTTTATTGTTCTCTTGGTTTACACCTTGGTTTACACCTGTGTAACTACTGCTATTTCCAATATGTTAATTATCTCTTTGATAATATTTAATGTGGCAGTTATGAAACATTAAATTATCAAGTGCAAAGGTAGTTATTCTTGTGATATCTCACAAATCTATATTCAATCTTTTAATATAGTGATTAAAGAATATTATTTTGACTTTGGTATGTGTTAGGTAGATTTGCACAAAACGAGAGTCCTTTTTGTAATATACTTCTTTTCTTCTTACCTAACCTCATATATATGATATGAAAATATATATTTTACGTTTATCTCCTTTCTTACTCTATGTTAGTCGGATGAATCAATGAAGACAAAGGTGCGTATTTACAATGAGACGATATGGTTGTCAATAGATGAAATGTTATTATTTTCATTGGATATCCATCAACCAGTGTTTGAACAAAGAATGGATGGCAAACTGATATAGTACGAACAGTGGTTCAATGCAATCAGTTAAATAATCGGTTGGTTTTGGTCAGTAACCACATAAAACAATCCTAATATTTGTAATATCTAAAATCGTTTTATAATTTTGTAGACAGTAACCTACTAAATTTAATCAAATGATTGCGGAAAAACCGTTGATATCCCATTTGCGTCAAAACAAAGAGAATGGGTTATGGATAATACAATCTAATGATGAACACCAGAAAGGTGTTGCAGAAATGGCAGCTTCCTTTGCCGGGCAGTTCGGACTTTCTTCTTGGGGACATGCACTTGGTCTGCTTCATGATAAAGGTAAGGAGCGTGCAGCATTTCAGCAATACATACGCAGGGTTAATGGCCTGCTAACAGATGACAAAAGACGTTATGACGATCACACTCATGCTTTTGTGGGTGCAATGTTGGCAAAGGAACTCATGGGGATGGGAATTCTAAATCTTCTTGCCAACCAGATAATTTCTCATCATACAGGGTTACATGATTATATGGATGTGGAAAGGATCTTGCAAGAGAAACAACTGCCTGAAGAGATAAATAAAGATAATATTGATATAGATGTGTCTTTTCTGTACAAGGAATTACGTGGTTTGAACCATTTTATATTAGGGGGAGAGATGAAGTATTTGCATCACCTCTCTCGTATGCTTTTTTCTTGTCTTATAGATGCCGACCGACTCGACACGGAGCTGTTTATGGACATAGAGTTATGGCGGAAGCGGGGATGTTCGACTAAGATGACTGATTTGCTGCCAAATCTGGAGGCTTACATACAAAAATTACATTTGAATGTTGCTGATACAGAGGTAAACCGGATTCGTCGGAAGGTACAGGAACAATGCAGTAAGACTTCTTCGGGTGAAAAAGGATTCTATAGCCTTACAGTACCGACGGGAGGTGGTAAAACACTTTCCTCATTGTTATGGGCCATGAAGCATGCTGTAAGTCATGCGATGAATCGTGTAATCATTGCCATTCCATATACCAGTATCATCGTGCAGACGGCAAGTCTCTTAAAGGGAGTTTTTGGTGAGGAGAATGTCTTGGAACATCATAGTAATTTTAATCCCGATGATATTAAGGACGAGAATATACGCGAAAAAGCAAAACTAGCTACTGAAAATTGGGATTATCCCATTATTGTCACCACCAATGTGCAGCTTTTTGAATCTATGTTTAGCAATAGACCGTCTGATTGTCGTAAACTGCACAATATCGTGAATTCTGTCATAATCTTGGATGAAGTTCAGACATTACCGACCGATTTCCTGCAGCCGATAGTTGATGCACTAAAGGCATACCAAAAGATGTTTGGAGTGTCGGTATTGTTTACTACGGCAAGTCAGCCAGTACTTAGTGGATTAATAGAGGGGGCTAATCCTAAAGTTGGATTCGAAGGAATAGGCCATATAACAGAAATCATTCCGGTTGAATTTGCGTTACATGACAAACTCCGTCGTGTGAAATTAGAGATTGATAATGCAGGTAAAACATATGATGAGATAGCAGCAAAGGTGTCTGAACATGACAAAGTTTTGTGTATTGTGAACACTCGTAAAGATGCCAAAGAATTATATGACCGTTTGCCTGACGAGGGAGTGAAATTACATCTGTCGAGAATGATGTGCCCTGCTCATGTCAATGAAACTATCGGTAAAATAAAAGCTTTGCTAAAAGACGAATCAAAGCCGATTGTCAGAGTAATAGCGACACAACTCGTAGAAGCAGGTGTGGATATAGATTTTCCTGTGGTGTTTCGTCAGGAGTCCGGTCTCGACTCTGTATTGCAAGCGGCGGGGCGATGTAACCGTGAAGGGAAAAGTGCCGTTGGTCGCACATATGTGTTCAGCCTTGCTGCTGCCAAACGTATACCTTTTGGATCAATGGCCGCTGCCAACAATGCACGGAGGAATTTACCTGCACATAGTGATTGGTTTGCTCCTTCTACTATGAGAGAATATTTTCATCAGTTATATGGCAGAAAAGATACATTTGATAAAAAAGATATTAAATATTATCTTTACAAACCGAATGAATTATGTTTTGAAACAATAGTTTGTATTTACAAACAGTTGTTACTCAATATTTTGCAAACAATAAGTCTGAAATATGGTCGTAACATTTAAAGGAACATTCTAAAACGAGGAGATTTAACACTTTTATTATTTCTTAACCTATTGAGAGCCTCTATATAGGCATTTTCTTCTTTTCAAATCAATTTGATTTCGATATTCTACTTCTATTTAACCCACTCTCTAAGTCATCAAAAGGTCATATTTTGTTTTGTCACTATTCATTCTTCTTGTTCATCATCTTATCCCAATGTGCAGATGCGAAAGATAAAGCAAGGGAAAGTATAGCCAAATCTATTATTTTAGAGGGAGTGCAGTCTGCCGCTTGCCCAATTTATCTTTGCTTTGCAAAATGAGAATTCCCGAAATTAAAACAAAAAAGTGTGTCATTCTTTTTTGAATTAAGGTTAGTTATTCTCGTTCCTCTTTATTCTGTAACCTACTATTTCGTCGGTCGTTTGTCTCCGTTGCCCGATGCAACACTAAGCCATGCCGATGAATGAGAAAAGGTTTTAGGGCTGTTTACTCTCCGAAGGAGGAAGAAACAGCCCTAAACGGTATGCCGCTTGACCTTTTCCCATTCCACAGAGGCAGGCTATCTTTGCATCTGACATAAGGAGATAAATGTCTATATAGGTGATAATACAGAATTTCGGCTTTCTGGGAAGAAATAAATCCTTATCTCCATAAAGGTTCTTGTTCCCAATTGCAAGGAAAACCTAACAAACGAGTGTTTACTGAAGGATATTTTGCTAAAAGTTGCTTGAAATCAGCAATAAAAGTGTTGCAAGATGTAATGGAGTTGAGCCAATATGCCACGTAACACAACTGTGGATATAGAGTCTGCTCTCGAAATGAAAAATTTGCAATCCATGTATTAGGCATACGCTCCGGCATTTTGGGCTTCACTGGAAAAACCCGGTTTGACAGTCTTGAATGATGAGCGCAGCAATTACGAAGTACAGCAAGACATTCCAGCCAACTTCGCAAGAACTTGTGATGATTCAAACCAAACTCTCTTGCTACAGCATGTTTTGCACTGGCATCCGAAAAATTAGAATAAAGTTTGGAAAGTGTACCCATTGAGATTACTTCCAATGTTTTCCACACAGGAGGCAGTTCTGGTTCACTATATTTGCGAAAATGCTCAATAATGAAATCATCATGAGAACGTGATACCTCTTTACGGATGACAGCTAAATTTGCAGCAAAACGTACTTCATTGGTCGCATAGCTTTCATCCATAAACCAAAATGCGCCAAATTCAAGAGCAAAGTGCTTGATTATTTTTGTGCGCACAGAAACTTCGATTGTTTGAATGGCAGTAAACAATAAAGCCCGAAGCTCCTTATCAAAAGAATATAATTTTACTATATCAGAAAAGCAACTGCCTGCTCTAAATTGGTGTGTAAAATGATCAATTTCAAAGTGTTTCCAATAACCTGCAAGACGAAAATAGCTGATGGTATCCAAAACATCAATGGCCTGTTTTATATCATCAATATGCAAACCCCTCTCTTTGAGAATTTCAATTTGCTGTTCAGTGGTTATGGCTTGATTCGTATATCTAACTCCCATAAATAAAAAAATGTCCCGCTGGGTACGCTAATCTTACGGGAAGCGGGCGGGATTTGTTACTGCAAAAATAAAGCATAATTTTTAATCTTGCAAGCACAAGCAAAAAAAGAACAGTTTTTTTGTTATATATTCTTCTATTTCAAACATATTCACTATTTTTGTGCGTGGATTGAGGCAACTCATTCCATGACATTTAAAAATTTTGAAGAAGCGTTATGCTTATCTTGTTGATGGAAACCTGAGAAATTTCTAATTACGAACAAGGATAGCATAGTGGTTCTCACGCTATAGCGTGGGCTGCTATTACTACATCTGTTCGTAAGGGTTTTCTCAGGACCTCCATTGAAGACGTGGCATTGCAGTTCCACGCTTCGTGGTTTATTAAAGGCTGAAAAGGAACTGTACAGCCCCTATCTAATTATGATTACACTGTCTGTATTGTCGCTGTCGAGTGCTTCTTGGATGTCCGACCATCCGATTGCCATGTTGCTTTTTGCCATTGTATGGCTGGTTCTTCTTGTCTTTCTTATCAAGTGGATTCTCCAGCTTGGGGTGATGGCCTTGTTTTTCGTCATTACCTTTTTTCTTCCTTTTGATTTTTCACGTGATGATTGAGGACTATGGATATGAAACGGTTATACATATTTCTGACTGTATGCTGGATAGCCCTATCTCTAGGGGCATATCCATATAAGGTAAATGTAAGTTCCTCGCTGAATTTGAGAAGTGAACCATCGGTAAAATCCGAGATTCTGCTGAAACTGAAGAATGGTGACATGGTCGATTGTCCGTTGGCAGCAGACCAGTTGAAGGGGAAGTCGGATTGGGTGCAGGTAAGCTGTCAGGGCACTACAGGCTATTTGAAGGCACAATACCTCTTGCCGGTAGAAAGCACTACATCCGATGGCAAGGCTCCCATGCAAATGAAGCAGTGGTATAAACTCCTGGATTGGGAGGGTGACGGCTTCCGCTGGATGGCCTATCTCATCGGTGTGCTGACGCTCTTCATGTGGTTTGAGTGCAAGTTCATCCGTCATCTGTCGCTAAGCATTCAGACAGAAGATGAAGAAGACTACCGGAAATGGGCCGCCATCAATGGGGTGTTGCTAACGGTCACGTCCTGCTGCATCCTGTTCTATGTAGCGAAAATGGGCAGCAATGCCTTGTGGTTCTTCATGCCTTCCGTTGTTCATTCATGGTGGTTTGTCATCGTTAACTTCATCTTCTTCATCTATGTGCTCATCAATCTGCTGGTCTTCTTCCTGATGACCTTGAAGGATGTATCCATGACAGCCAACAAGGCTGTCAACCTGAAATTCGGCATATACACCTGGCTGTTCGGATTGGTAGCACTGGTCATCTGGGGTTTCGGTGGCTACGACCCTACCTATATCTATTGGGGCATCGGTGCCTGTCAGCTTGTCCAGATAGGCATTATCCTGTTCCAGTTGGCATCCCGGAATTTATTGACGGCATTGGCGGTCAGTTTTCTCTATGCTCTGGGTTCTGTTTCCATCGTCATACTGGCCTCCTGCCTGGTCTTTGTACTGGTATTGTTGGTGATTATAGCAATCGTCCTGGCCGTAACGCTGAAAATAAACCTTGCTCCGGGTGGAATATTGTCAGATAAAGACGGCACGCCCAATGAACACGGTTGCCCGACAGCAGACGGTTTCTATACCATCATCAATGCAGAAGGCATGCGGACACGGCTCAGACAGTTGGAAGGGGATATGTATGATGGGGATGACGGCCATCTGTACCGGAGAATCGGTGATTCCTTTCATCGGGTGTAGAGCTGGCTGTGAAAGCGGCAGGTAGAGAAACCTCTGTTTCTGAAAAAAGTCTGTCTGCCTTTTTTATCCCGATTGGGGTATTTCTACCGTCCGGTTCTCCCACAGAATCGCCTGCAGGAGCAGGACGGGTGTGGCAGCATCCTGTGATGCAGCTAAGACAATGAATAAAAAACTTTTAAACGAAATAAGTATGAAGAAACATGTGATTGGGGCAGGATTGTTCGCTGCCCTCTGGATGGGGCTGCGTGCAGAAGCACAGGCTTTCCATCAAACGAATGTAGCCATGACCACAGAAACGAGCGCATCGGGTAACTTCTCCATGCCGTCAGAGATCTTTCAGAACAAGCGGGAGACAGCTCCTGAATTTCCCGGCGGCTTCAATGCGCTGGTGGAATTTATATCCAAGAATCTGAAATATCCGAAGGTGTGTCAGGAGATGAAGATTCAAGGCCGGGTGGTGGTGAAGTTTACGGTCAAGAGCGACGGCTCCATCGACAATGTCCGGGTGCCCAAGCCGGTGGATATTTACTTGGATAAAGAGGCTGTCCGTCTGGTTAAGTCCATGCCTCATTGGACTCCCGGTACACAAGACGGCAAGCCGGTGGATGTGGAATTTACCTTGCCTATAAACTTTAAGCTCTGATGTACAGAAACTAAAACGATATGCTGATGAAAAGATTATCTATTTTACTGTGCATGATTACGCTGGGCGTAATCTTCATGACGCAGACAGCCGTGGCACAGACCAGTTTTTCTATTCCTCCTAAGAGCTATCCGGTCAATGTTCCGTTTAAATGCGATGCCGGTGTGGACCGGTATTGGCATGTGACCAGTATCATTTGTACAGGACAGGCAAATGGAGGTTATAAGTTTCAGATAAAAGGTATGGCTCAGAAAACCAGCAGGAGCCAACCGATAGACCTGTTCTACCTGATGCCGGGCAATCGCATTAAGACAGCAGGAACCTATTATTTTCCAAGCATTGAAGAGGGAAAGCCATTCAGCTTTGAGGTGGTTTCGGCTTTTTCAGGCTATGCTCCAGCCAAGTTCAATGGCTTTTTGATTTCCAGTGAAGTGCTGCAACGGCTATTGCAACGGGAACTGGAAGAACAGAAGGAATCTGCCGGTGATCAATCGGAAAGACGGTTTGACATGTCGGCCACTACACCGAAACAGGAATCTCAGCCGCAGCCAGCGAAACCTAAAGTCAGCCCTAACAAAATATATAAGAGTAGTGAGGTGGACCAGGAACCTGAATATCCCGGTGGCAACCGGGCGCTTCTGGCGGATATTGCCCGAGGCGTCCGTTATCCCATGGTGTGCAAGCAGCAGAAGATTCAAGGCAAGGTGCTTGTTTCTTTTATCGTGGAGAAAGATGGTTCGCTGTCTGACGTTACGGCAGTGAAAAAGGTTCATGCCAATCTCAACACCGAAGCCGTCAGAGTGGTCAAGTCTCTGGAAAGATGGACACCCGGCAGCAAAGACGGACAGCCGGTGAGGGTACAGTCTGCTGTCTATGTCATCTTTAGTCTTTAAGTTTAACCGATAAAACAAACGTAACATGAGAAAAATAATATACCTGAGTTTGATAAGCCTTGTTTGCAGTTTCTTGAGTATACAAGCAGTTGCACAGTCAGACAGCACCAAACCTTTTGTGGGCAAATGGGAATATTGGGAAGACAACAGCCAGATTCAGTTAGAGATAGACCTATACGATGCGCCAGATGACGGAAGTTATGGGGGGTACAACGTATCCGAAGGGGGGTACGGACTTACCTATATCATTAAGGAAATCTATTACATCAACCACACAGAGGCCTCTGTGGCCGTAGAAGGAGGCATGGGAAAACAGAAAGCGGAACTCAAATATAATCCAGCCACCCGGGAAGTGACGTTCCTGCCACCAGGTTCAGACCCGGTAGTGTTCAAGCAGAAAGACAAATGCAATTACGTATTTATCAGTGGAGGGGACAAGATCAACGTCCGTTCCACACCGGTATCGGGTGCTCCGTTGATGAAAGCTGATCGGGGACAGAGTTTCAGGGTGCTGGGAAAAGAAAAAGGATGGTTCAAGGTGGAACTTTCTGCTAAGGACAAGCGCGTGGGGTATATCTCTCCCGAGTATGCTTTCTATCTGAAAGACAATACCATCCCCCAGGATGCTTTCACAAAGATGTATAACAGAGACCTGACTTCGTTCTCTCTGGAGAGAAAAGGGGATCAGGTGTTTATGGAGAAGACCACCATGTACCCTCCGCAGGGTGAAAGCATCCCTACCCCTACCGTGGAGTATTATGCGGGAGAGATAGAGGGAAACGCCGTGATCTTTACTAGTTTCAGCCAAATGCCTACGGAAGACATCAACAAAATGGGTGAGATTAAACCGTTTGTGATTTACTATTGGCAAGATGCTCGAACGTTTATCATGGAGGGCAAGAATTATGCAGCAGATATGTAAGAAGAACAGCTTCCTAAGAAGCATCGCTCTTTTAGGATTGATATTCCTAATGTTGCTGGGTCAGAGTTGTGGAAAATCTGAAGAACACCTGCGTTGTGAAAAGGCTTTCAAAGCGTATTATGGAGAACATCTGGCTGTGGCTTTCGCGGTAGCGGCTATGGGGGCGGCTGACCCCTCTGCACTGAACATCACCTCGTTGGAGGTGGCAGAATACAGAATACTGGGTGAAATCCGTCCGGCTGACAGTCTGACCATAATCCGCAGAAAAGCAATCGAGAAATATGAAGGATCCCTGCAGCTGACGGAGCAGGAGATGAAGACATGGGAGCACAATTACAAGGCATCCATAGAGGCGTACTTCCGAAACCGGAAAAAAGCGGAGGATTTTATGGCCAGATACAACGCTACCGGTGAAGGAGGAGGATATGACAGGGCCTATTACGAAAGTATGCTGGAGCGTCCGCGCAGAACGGAAACGGAATTGAAGGAGATATATTTGAAAGATCCGTACAGTGATTATTCCCGTTATGTGGCATGCAAAGAGAAGATTGAAGACATGAAGGCCCGCAGAGAAGAAATCATAGACAACTGGTTTGAAGACAGCTCCCGCTACAAGTTTATGGATGCTGATAAGGTGCTGGGCAAAAGCGTGGAAATAACCTATTACATCAATGGGGATAAAAGCACGATGCAGAAGACTGTGCTGATATTCAGTGAAGACCTGACTAAGGTACTGGGAGAAAAGAAATGAATCTGGACAAGAAGAATGAAATAGCTCATGAAAAGAATAGCTTACCTGATTGCATGCCTGTCCTTGGGGCTGACATCGTGTGAAGAAAAAGTGAACGCCTTGCATTTCAATGAGGTAGAAAAGGTGTTTGAAATTGGAAAAGAGAGTGAACTGCGTTTCCTGAACGAAACGTTCGAGATCAAGGATAAAAACATGGAAGTACAGACGCTGCTCACCGATGCAGGCAAGGAGATTCCGGCAGAGGAAGTGCGGGTCAGACTGGTGAAGGATATCGAAATCAGCGGTGAATGGACACCGATTAAATTTCCGGTCAGGGAGTTCGACGGCGGTGGACATATCATTACTTTTGACGGAATACGGGTAGTCATTGAAGAGAATTCTCAGGGTTCGTTTAGAGCCGGTCTGTTTGATGAAATGGGTGATAATAAAGGAACGGTGGTCAAAGATCTGATATTGGCAGGCGACATGACCATCGATGCTAAAAAGAGAGAAGACTACTATTCTCTGTCTGTCGGTTCGCTAACGGGAGTGTTCAAGAATGGATGTATCGAGAATTGCACCAGCAAGGTTAACATCTCGTTCGCAGACAATAAAGACATCTGCAGCAGTCTTTGGCTGGGTGGTCTGGTCGGTTATCTGAATATTTACAACAGTACCATCGAAGTAACTTTGCGTGGCAAAATCGTCAATGAAGGCAACCTCACCGTCCATCCGTGCAGTGATGTCCACATAGGCGGAGTCTTCGGATCTGTCACCAACTATGGTAAAATCGTTATCAAAGAGGATGTCTGCGTTGAGAATAAAGGCGATCTGACCGTACAGTCTAAGGCCGAAAATAAATCTGATCCTAACTCGATCGGTGGCGTTTTCGGACAGTTCTGGACCAATGAAACAGACATAGAGCATCTCCATAATTGGGGAAACATCTGCCTAGACACACAGAATACATCTGCTCAATTTTATATTGGAGGGGTATGTGGTGAACTGATACCTCACAACTATGAACGTATCTATCCATTGGATCTGTACAATGCAGGTAACATCGAAATCAAGAATGACCTGCTTGCTGAATATTCCACCATCGGAGGTGTAATTGGCAGTTTTGGCGGTTCTTCGTTCCATCAGGTAGTGAACGAAGGAAAAATCATCCTGTCGGGAAAAGGGAATAAAAACATCTCCGGATTGCTGGGTTCGGAAAGTGCGATACACGGAAACTGTTATCTGCATTCGTGCTGTATAGATAAGGTAGGAGATTATCCTATTTGGAGAATCTATGATCAGTGCTGGAGTAAGCAGATTCCTTGCGACAAAAATCATCAGACCAATCATCAAAAGTAAAAAAACATGAAAGCGTTACAGACCATACAGGCTCTCAGTCTTTTCGGCTTGCTGACCCTAGGAACAGCAAGCTGTAATAGCAGCGATGAAAGCAACCAACCCTATACACCGCTACAAGTGTATTTTGACCCGGTTAGGGTGGATATGAACATGGAAGAACTGATGCCTTATTTCGTAAACTATCCTACGGATTGGGCAAAGATGGGATTGAGGGGATATCCGAAACAGGTATCGTATGATTACCACAATGCGGCCTGGGGTGTGACGTACACCTCTCAGTACGAATTCCTGTCGAACGGTCGCCTGTCCGAACAGCGACGCACATCTTTTAATGTAGGGGCATCCGGCTTCGATGTCATCTCTTATGAGTATGACAGCCGTTCCAATCTGACCCTGATCAAGTCGGTGTATGACGGACGCTATAAACGGAGATATAAAGACAATGGCTTTGTTTATGACAGTGTCGGTCGCCTTGTCCGACGTGAAAGAGACCAGGGAGGAAATCCGGGCACATGGAACTATCTGTATGAGTATCATCGGAATGGTACTTTAAAATCCATCTTACCCGAAAAAGAACGCTCTCTGGCCACAGAAGCCGGTGTAACCCTCTATAAACTCCGGTTCGATTCGCTCGCCCACTTGCAGTCTTTTGAAACACCGAATACTCCAAACCTGTTTTTAAAAGGCATCGACGGCTACAAGATGGGAAAATCGGTGACCACCTATACCTACACAGGTCATCTGTGTACACAGGCGGTAGAAAAGATGCCCGTTCAATTTGACCAAGGCACAGAAACGCTGACTGCTACCAGCAGCTTTACGTACAACTCACACGGTGATTTGACCTCTTGGACATACAACGGTGGGGTATATAAGAGCAGTGGCAATAGCTGGCGGGTGGATGACATGAAGTTTACCATCTCATATGAATATGTGTATGATGAACAGGGTAACTGGACACAGGCTACCGTTACCTTCCCGGCCAATATTGATGAGATACCGGCTTTGCGTACCTATTATAAAGCAACCAGATATGGATTTACATCGAATCAAGACCGTTCTCCTTCAGTCAAGTCGGGAGAAACACCTACCCTTACTGTGGTTCGCACCATCTTCTACTGGGATAAAGAGACGATAGCTTCCCAAAAAGCAGCTGAAAATAAAGGACAATCGGCCCGGGCAAAGCCCCTGCGCTACAAAGGAACAGACATTTACGGGCTGAACGGTACGGTCAAGTCTGTAAAAAGTAGCGAAAGCTCTTATAAATTCGACCAGGCAGGCAATCTCATTTTCAAGGAAGACGACTACGACAACGGCTCGATTACTTACGAATACATTACTCCAACATCCTATAAAGTGGAAGGCTGGGACGATGCGGTTGTCAATATTACCATAGAGGATGGCAAACGTTCGGATGTCTGTCCGGAGGCAATCACCAATACAGAACTTGATCGGTTTTATACGTTCGACAAAAAAGGCCGTATCACCAGCCAAAAGTTTACTTCGTATATGGCTTATGCTACCTTGACATATAGTTATGAGGGTAACAATAAATATCCGGCAACGATGGTAGAGAATCACCCGGATTATGGAACCATTACCTATCATTATACCTATACCAAGTTCGACAAACACAAGAACTGGATAGAGCGGAAAGTCAGTTGTACCAATTCCGAAGAATACACGGAAAAACGAACCATAGAATATTGGTAAATATCCTCCCTACTTGTTTCAGAGAGCCATATTACTCATGAAATGTGTTTTTATATGGCTCTTTGATTTTACTGATAGGAGATGTAGCCACAATCTATCTTTTCATTGAAAATCCTCTTTTCTGTTGTTGGTCGTAATTCCCTTCCACCACATTAGTAACCTCCAGTCTGGCTTTGATTTGCTGCCGGCTGTCAAAATCACCTTTCCGCTTTGCCGTGAAATACAGAAAATCACCGGCGGCTCTGTGTGACTGCTTATCCTCACCGAATAAGTTAAGTGCACCCTTGATGTCCGCTACCTGCTCCGTATCAAAACGTGGCTTGTAATAATCCCTTGCCAAACGGATGATACCGTGTACCGCCTTGCGAAAAATCTCGCTTGTCTTGAGCAAAAGGAAGCCAAGACTCTCAATAATCAGATTCTGCCATGCAATCCGGTTTTTAAGTTTCATAGTTTCCTCTGAATGCACGGCATCCCTGCGGCTTAATTCAGACTGATGTTCAGATTTCAACTTCATCAATTCACGGTGGTGGCTGTTCTGCATGGTCCGGATTGTGCCTTGTAACTGCCCGATGGTTTCCTCATGTGTGGAAATCTCATGACGCAAATCCTCTATTTCGCCTTTTAGAGCCTTTGACCTGCCTGTAGCCCAGCCGACAGCGGCATTGAGCAGTTCACTGCCTTTCTCCTTGTTCAGTCTGGAGCGTTTCTCGCTGATAGCCCTGTCAAGCTCTTCATTCTGCCGTTCCTTTTGAATGGCCATTTCACTTAGGGTGTTGGTGATTATTTCAGCCTCGTGCATCTTTTGGTTGGCTTTTTCCAGTTGATGCTCCCGATATTGCCTCGTAGCGTCAAGACGCTTCATCTCCTCTTTCTGCTTCTCAATGATGAAGTCATTACGATCCAGATGTTTCTTTCCCGTAACGGCTTTTGATTGTCCCCGCTCCATTGAGAGAATATCGGATGCCAGGTTTTGCATCGTTGTCATATCGTCATCATTGAGTTTTATGCTCTTGCCTGTATCGTGGTTCATCCAGTCGAATACAATGTGCGCATGGTAATTCGGCTTGAACCATCTGTCACCCACCTTGAAACTCTCCCTGTCCTCCGGCGATGGTTGTCCGGACAGCCAATGTCCCTCGTCCTTGTGCAGATAAATCTGGAGCGGTGTGATACCCCAGCGTCTTTGGCACTCATTACCAAATTCACGCACGTCCGCCAGTGTCGTGTCCGGTCGGATGAGCATCACTCCTTCACGTATGGGAGAGCATCCTGCCACCTTGATGATTTTGCCGTTCTTGCCTTTACGCTCACGTTCTTTCTCCTGCATGGCACGGCCGGTCTTCTCCTTTACCATCCGCTTTATGTTGTCGTAGTGCTTTTGCAGATCGGGGCTGCCGAAGTTCCGGTTTACCCACTGCTCGTTACCAGCGGAAAGTTCGGGAACGATGTAGATTCTGGACTTGGCAATATTGCGCATGTACTCGCGTGTCCTCCGGTTATGAGGCATGCTGGAAGCAACATTGCAAGGCTTGATATGTATGCTTGATTTTGTAGCCATTTTCTTGAAAATTGATTGGGGTTGTTGAATAATGTTGATTGCTTCTGTCCGCTTATAACCGCATGGGGTTCTTAGGGGTGTTACCCATAAGCGGAGTTTCCAAAGAGAGGGTCACTCTTTGGTCAGGTTGCATAGGGCTGACAGCCCTTGCCGGGTTCTCAGGGCAGCGTCCTGAGTGGGACGGGGCAACGCCCAGCCCCTCGGGAGAGCCCACAACTACGAAAGCGGAGCGTGTAGTTATAGTGGGCTATAAGAGTGCAAGCACTTCTTCCCGCATCCCGTGTCACCGGCTTCCGTTCTCCTCTGTCATGGAGGGTCTGCGCTACCGTTGCATATTGGGGATGCACCGACCAATACAAGGTCAAGTTCATCGATCAGTTTTTGCAGAACGGGGTTCTTATCAATCATCCGCCCGAGGATTCTTTCCGCCTCTACAAGATGGCTGGCTGTACACATTATTTTACTTTCCTGTATCTGGAAGACAATCCAGTCGGCTATGTCAATATGGGCTGCTTTCTGCTCCGGTGTGGCGTTCTTTTCTATAAGGTCAGACACTATCACTTTACAGAAACTCATGCACTCGGCACGCTGCTTCCATTCGGCATAAGCATCGGCATCGGGAAAGAGGAGTACGGTTCGTCCGGCCAGCACACGGAGTTTTTCCTCTCTCATCTGACTCTTGCCTCCTGCCGCCAGCCATACATAATCGGGAAATATGGCAGAGCCGATAACTGCACTCTTCTCGGATTCCACCAAGACAGCTACCTTGTCGGGATAGACATTCAGCAGGTGTTCCCCGAAGAGGCACTGGGATAGCTGCCACTCTTCCGGCAGTACCCGTTGCCTTTTCAGTTTGCAGTGTATCCAGTCCACTGCCAATGCTTCTCCTCCCTTGATACGGTGTCCGTTCTCTGGATTGTACTGCATCACCTTGCCTGTATGTACCTTGTTTTCCCGGTCAATCTGCCAGAAAATGACAGCACCGTCCCGAGTAGCTCCAAGGCGGTACTCTTCCAGCAACCGCCTCAATACTTCCTTTGCCTTGCTGCCGTAATAAGAGCCAAGGAGAGAGGAAATGAAGCGGAAGAAGTTACTATGCACGCTTTGCGACCTTTCCACATACTGTGGCGATATGTAACCTGTAACCGTCTGCCGGGATGCCTGTCCGGTCTTCCTTTCTGTTTTATTCTTGTCAAAAGAAAAACTCTTGGCGGTACGACATTCAGGACGGTCGTGGAAATACTCCTTGGGAGTATAATGATAACCGCAACTGCTTTCATGGTTGCACCTGCCTACGGACGGATGCAACGGTACACCGCTATCGTCCACATAGTAGGCGAAAGAATGTCTGTCACCGCAATTCGGGCAGGTATGCCGTGTTGCAGTCCCTTTGTATTTCTGTAACGAATAGTTTACCATACCTAATGTCAATTCTGTTGGTTGATTTTTATTGCTGCCACGTCTTGTCCCGCTGTCCCACGTCCCGTCCTTCCAAGGATTGGGACGATGGGACACTCGGGACACTTGGGACAATCTCTGCTCTTACAGTCCTTTTGTTTTGGAATTGTCAAGTGAAAGGCAGGTGAGTTGCTATTTTCATCTGTAGCCACTCTACTGACTGTCATTACTTTATATAAAATCCTTTTGGAGTTCTTTACAAAATCACCTTTGATGGTTTTCCGAAATCTGCTTGGTCGGGTATCGTCTGTCCCATGCTGTCCCACTGTCCCGGGTATGAAGACCGGGACAGCGGGACACTTTGAAACAGAACAGTAAAATCGGCTTCTGCTTGCACGGTCATTTATCTGGCAAGTGGAACCATTCCTCTTTAAACAGGTATGTGCAGGCCACTTGTTCATGCCTTGTCCTCCCCGTTTCCTTGTCTGGCAAACAGTTCCGTCTGTCTTACTTCGTTGGCTGTCCCATTGTCCCTTTTCCCTATGGGACGGGACGGTGGGACACTCAGTCCATCTGTATGGCTGCCATTTTTGCTGCGCTGGATTATCCGGCTGACGGTTGATTTGCCGCAGTTCACTTGCGAGGCTATCTCTCGTACAGATTTTCCGGATTGGGCAAGGTGCAGAATCTGGAAGTCCCTTTGGCTTGATTCGTTGTCGCCAAGCCGTTTCAAATGTTCCTTTTCTGTAGAAAAACCCCTGGGAACAAATTGCAGGAAAGCATCCACCTTTTCAATCTCATAGATAATCACATTGTCCGCATCATGGGAGAAGGTGCCATAACGCACCTTGAGCTGCTTCACATAGCGAAGTCCCCCGTCAAGAGCACTCTTTCCGATGGCGAATACGCTGTCAAAGAAATTGTAGAGCCGCTTGCTTCCTGCAAGGTCGTTGGATGTGATGGGGCACTCCATAGAACGCTTGGGAGTGTGTGCCAGTACAAGAATTGACAGCCCGTACCTCTTTTTGAGATTATTTAGGTGTATCATCAGCCGTCCCGCCGCATCACCTTTCTCAATGGCACAGCACAGGTAGGTAAGATTATCTACAATGAAAATCCTACATCCGGTTTGCAATGCCATCTGTTCGATGCTGCCAATAATGGCTTCCTCAAAGTTGACATCCAACAGGGAGTTGCAGTCTATTGATACCCGGTACAGTTTGTCGGGAAAGGTATGCAGCCTGCCATGTCCGTCGGTATAGCGAAGCTGGAACTGTTTTTCGGACAGTTCAAAATCCAGATACAGGAGAATGTCTGTCCGGGCGATACGGTCGGCTATCTGCACGGCAAGTATGGACTTACCCACATTGGAGTCCGCAAAGAGGCAGGACAATTCGCCCTCATACCAGAAACTCTTCCACAGTGCACGAGGTGCAGGTTGTTGTGACGCTTCAAGAATAGTTAGGTTGGCTGTCTTGATGGTCATCATGCCTACACTTTCCGGCATGCCGGTCTGCATCTGGGAAGCTCTTGCAAGGTCGCCCTGAATCAGACTGATATAATTCTTGTCCTCTTCCATAACGCTTACCAGTTACGTTGGGTGGGTTTACGGCGGTGTGAAGAGGAAATGGATTCATTCAGTTCCTCGTCGGACAATGGTACCGGATTCTTCCGGGAGGATTCCAGCCACTTGTCAAGTTCGTCCCGGTAAAGACAATAGCGCTTGCCGGGTTTAGTGGCAGGAATACTTCCATCCGAAAGCTTCATGTAGAGCGTTCCTTTGGGTATTCCCAAGTACTCTGCCGCTTCATCTACCGACATGGGGACATGGGTGTCCACCGCCTTGGCATTGTTCACACTGTGCTGCTCGGTAAGCAGGCTTTTCAGGCTCATCACTTCGTCCAGAAGCCGAGCCACAACCTCTGGGAGGTCGTTGAAAGTCAGATTGGTTCTTTCCATATTGCGATTCGTCTCTTTTGTAAGACTTGGCGCAAAGGACAGCAATGATGTATTCGTGAATATCTTCACGGACGGTCATTGAAAAATAATTCCCGAATAACGATGCCCAACCGTGAAGGACGGGTAAAGTTACTCGGGAAGTACTGTAAAACAGTTGGTTGTGTATTATTGACTATTTGTAGTTACTGGCAAAATATGGGATTGTCCTGCTCATACCGCACGTAATCCGCAGGATAATGGAAATCAGGTTTTTCGCTTTCTGGTTCGTCAATGGGAATCGGCTGCTTTAACGGATCAACCTTGAAGTTCTTGATGGTGGCAATGTCCGTGTCTGCAAATTCCCGAGGGAAAAGGGTTTTGATAAAGTTGGCACGGTTATCCCCATTATAGTATTTCTTGTATAAAAAACGCTCGGAAATGTTCCACACGAAATGGCGGAGCGGAATATTGGAAATCTCCCGGGTCAGCCGTTCTGTTACCGGCTTGGGACTGTAACTGTGCAGGTGCATCCAGCTGTTGACCTCACGGCAGATATGGTTCACAGTCTTTTCATCGGCAATACGGGGCATGACGAAGTGGATGTATTCCATAACCAGCCGGATACGCTGTTCTTCTTCCTGTTTCTGTTTGTCCTCATAGCTGGAGCGGTTCTTTTCATGAAGTTCCGGGGCAATGGTAATTTCTGCAGGCCTTGTGCCGGCAGGGGAAACTCCTTGTGCCGGAGTTACGGACTCCTGTGTTTTTGAGGATGGTTCAGCCTGCACACTTATGATTTCGGAAGGTGAATCTTTTTTACCGAACTTGATTCTGTAGATTTCGTATGTATCGAAGATAACTGTCTGAAAAGAGAGATACAGCAGCCATCCGAGAAGGTTACTGCACACGAAGACTATCAGCCTTACAAAATTGTCCTGGTTGAAACTTGCTGCGATGATTATCGTGATAAAAAAAGAAATCATACAGATGGCTACGAAGATGAAGCCTAAAATGATATATTTGTCTTTGATGGACGGTTCCATATTCATGTCTTTGTTTCTGGTTATTACTCGATTCTGTTCTCCTTCCTTGCAAAAATAATAGTATTCTTCCGAATATTTTCCATTCCTTGCGGCTGGAGGGCTTTTTTTCATCGTTTTTCACCAAAAATCCTAAATCATATCCGGTTTTCATATTCCAGAGTTAGTATTAGCGGAATACTGGAAAAATGGAGGGTACGGTTGTCGTCTTTACGCTTGACCGTACCCTCCATCAATGAACCGGAGACTGTTTAATATGCCTTAAACCTCCTTGCGTTTCAAGGTTATCTTGTCAACAACTTCACACATCTGCTGCGCAGCCATCTTGGAATAAATCTGTGTGGTAGTTATGTTTTTATGTCCCAGACAGGCTTGGATAACAGTCATGTCCGTACCCATTTCCACATGCAGACTTCCAAATGAATGTCGGGTGCAGTGGAAGGTTATCTTCTTGGTTATGCCTGCCGCAAGGAGCCACCGTTTCAACGGCCCTTGCAGCATTTTGTCCTTGAATCCGTCAAAGATAAGTCCGTCATGCCGCTCTCCAAGCAGCCTGTAGGCTTCGTCGCTGATGGGGTTGTGTACAATCTGCTTTGTTTTCTGCATACGGGTGGTAACGAACATCTTGCCGTTGGTGTACGGCTGTATCTGCTGCCATGTAAGTTGTTTGATGTCGCTTTTCCTCAGTCCGGTCAGGCAGCCGAAAAGGAACGCCCTTTTCAAAACTTCCTCTTCACAGGGAGTTTCGGCAAGCCGTATCAGTTCCTCCTGACTCAAATGCTCCCTCATGGTTGGGATGCTCTCTATGCGGTCTAAGAATCCGTTTGGGTTCTCCTTAATCTTCCTGTCACGGTAAGCGGTATGGAGAACGGCACGGAAAGCAGACCAGTAACCCGCAGCAGAATTGACATGCAGCTTCTGTCCGGTATGAACGGATTGTGGGGCATCAAGCAGATACTCCATGAACTTGCGACACAAGTCCACATCCACTTCTTCGAAGGTGCATTTGCCGTTCACGAAACGTTCGAAGTGTTTATATACATGCTGCCACTTGATGTTTTTCCTGTCTGCCAGTTCCTTGAAGTAGGCGAGGAAATTACCTTTCATTTTAGCCTTGTCAAAGAAGCCGTTGTTCTCGTTGAAGATAGCTTCATAACGCCGGTTGCGCAGTATTTCCGCCTTTTTCATCATGCGTGTATTGAAATCACGCTCCTGCTGGTTGGCAGGTCTGGCGAAGATGTAAATCCCGAGGGCTTCACGGGTAATCACCTTCATGGTGGTATTGTCACGATAGCCGGGATAATAGTCCAGACATAGTGAATACTGTGTTCCGTTCTTAATCTTGCGCTTGCGCAAGGTAACTGTCTTACATTTGCTCATATGAGTGATGGTTTTAATAGGTTGTACATTTTCGGGAATGTCCCGTGTTTTCAGTGCAAAGGAATAACGTGAAACAATCGTGAGTATTCTCACGACAATCATTTTGAAATAATTATCCGATGATACGGAGTGTTCACGGTTGGTTGTTCCTCTCTGCCATGACACGTTCTACATCAGAACGCAGTAGCAGGTTCTTCACACCCACCTTTATCTTTTCAATGTGCTTTGTTTTGACGATGTGGCAGATGTTGGCGGATGAAAGCCCGTAAATTTGCTGAACCTGCTCTACCGTACAATAGCGTTCATCGTTCACAAGGTCGGTTCTACGGAGTTCGTCCAAATGAGATTTGGAATAATAGGTACGTCCGTATTCTCTTTTGGTGGGTATCTTGTGGCGGTAAACGTATGCCCGGAGTGCAGAGGGCTTCATTCCAAACAGGTTTTCCGCTTCCTCCGTCAGGAGCCAGTCTGTTATCCTGCTTATATTGACAGACACACCAAAGAAGTCGTCAATATGCTTCTTGCTGTAATAGTTCTTCCCAGCTATGCGACAAATGGGGATATGGTTACGCTTTGCAGAAGTGTACAGCCATGACCGCTTTACCTTAAAAAGGGACATCACTTCCTCGCCAGAATAGAAGTCAAGCACTTCATCAGCCTTATGTTCCCTCTTTTCTTTTTTGGCAAGCAAGAAAGATGAAGTGGATTGCTTCGGTCTGGAAGTGCTGCCCGGGAGAATACGGTGATAGGGATTGCCTTCCAACATCCGCTCAATGTCAGCCTTACGGATGAATGACATGCGATTGCTGATGCGTGAGGCTTTCAACTTGCCGGTGGCTACCAGTTTGTAAATGTATTGCCGGGAACAGCCCATGAGGAGGGCTGCTTTGGAAAAGGTGAGATACTCCTGATGCTGTATCTCCATAATAGGACTGGCAATTTTGAAGAGGTTGTTCTTCTGCGCTGTTCTGGCTCGCTTGGCTTCCGTCTGGCAGGCCTCGCTGCAATACCTTTGCATCCCGCTCCGGGTTGCAAACGGCTTGCCACAAAAAATGCATTTCTTCGTTGTTTTCATACTGCTCTATCGTTTACTTGTTAGCTTCTTTATTGATATATTCATGAAGTGGTAAACGGATGTAAACGGAAGTCAACCGTTGTCGCATTTCTACACGATATGACTGTTGCTACATATCGGGAAGGAAATTGTCACTCATTGTAAATGGTTGTAAACCCTTGACAACTCACTGCGCGGTATGACAAAAAATAAGCTCCGCAAATTCTCCACGTCAGAAATATGGCTCAAAAATAAGTGGAAATTTGGGAAGCATCAAAAAGCAGTCGAAAACTGTTAATTTTTAGAACATATTGAATATTAAAGATTTATGCTTAGATATATCTGGTTGTTTTTGGTTATTATGAGGTTCTAAATACAGCATCAAAAGCGTTTAAGTTGATTGATGATGACAGTATAAACGTTATCGTCAATTGGAAAAACAGTATGGAACTTGTGGAAGGGTTGAAAGATTCGGGTTATACATATCCTTTGATGAAACAACTGGCACAATATACAGTGGGAGTCCATCATTCAGCCTTTAAACAGCTTGTTAAGTATGGGGTTGTTGAAGAAATATTGGAAGGCATATACGTATTGATGGATAAGGCGCAGTATGACAATGCTACAGGTCTTAACATTGATAACCATTGGATGGAGGAAATATTAATGATATAAAGACAAAATCGGATATAAAGTTGTAACTTTAATTATCGACAAAAAACTTCTTCGGCGCTTAGGAACCGGAAGACTTATTAGAAAACAATGAAGCTAATGAATAATATGGAATATACAGATAAAGAATATTGCTTGGAGGTATGGGGAGACTGGGCTTGTTTCACCCGTCCAGAATTGAAAGTAGAACGTGTGAGCTATGATGTTATTACACCATCGGCGGCGCGCTCCATTTTTGAGGCTATACTTTTTAAACGTTATGCTATGCGGTGGCAGATAACTAAGATTGAGATGCTCAATCCTATCAAATGGACTACCATAAGGCGGAATGAAGTGGGAGCAGTTGCGAGTAGGTCGCCCATCTTTATTGAAGATAAACGTCAACAGAAGAATTCTTTACTGTTGCAGGATGTGCGTTATCGCATATATGCCAAATTGATATTTATCCCGGTAAAAGACCGACCGAAGGAGGCTTTTGTCAAACACCAGCCAAGCGGTGATGAGAATCCCATGAAGTATTATCAAATGTTCGAACGCAGGGCGTCGCAGGGCCAATGTTTCACGCAGCCTTATCTTGGATGTCGCGAGTTTGCTGCAAATTGGAGGTATGTTGAAAATCTTGATTATCTACCTTCTCCTTTGCCCGAAGACAGGGATTTTGGCATTATGCTTTATGATATGGATTTTGAAGGTAATCCACAGAAACCAGATGCTATGTTCTATAGAGCTAAAATGAGACAAGGTGTAATTGTCGTACCAGATAAAGATAGTGAGGAGATACTGAGATGATATTAAAAGCATTATATGATTACTACCATCGAAGCGGAGATTTGCCGGTTTTAGGAATGGAATTAAAGGAGATTGGGTTCATCATTGTCATTGATAAGTATGGAAATTTCTTACGTTTTGAAGATAGGCGTATAGACAAGAAGTCAGCACAGAAGTTTCTTGTTAAGAAAAGTGTCGGTCGGTCAAGCGCTCCCGTTGCAAATTATTTGTATGATAATAGCCAATATGTATTTGGCTATTCTGACAAGGGAGACATGGAAAATATGCGCAAGTATTTTGAGGTATTTAAAGCAAAAGTTGAAGAAATATATGATGTATTCTCAGACAATGTGGCCTTAAAGGCTGTTTATACATTTTATCGGCAAGATCCTTCTATCATGGTTGAAATCATGCAAAACGACCCTCTTTGGACTGATATTATTAAGAATCTCAATAAAAAATATTCTATATTCTCTTTTCTCATAGAAGGAGATACGGAAATTGTAGCTTCTAAAAGAGAATTAATCAACTTAGAATATGATGATAATGAAATACTGGGAAGACCTTGTTTGGTAATAGGCAAACATTCAAAAACAGTGGAGGTTACAACTGCTACAATGATACCGGGAAGTCAAGCTACAGCAAAACTTGTCGCATTTCAGGTAAATTCCGGATATGATTCGTATGGGAAGTCGAAGGGATATAACGCTCCTATATCTGAAGAGGCCGAATTTGCATACACTACGGCACTGAATCATTTGTTACGTTCTGACTCTCACAATAAGTTTATGATTGGTTCACGTACTTTCCTTTTTTGGGCCTCTTCTAATAGTGATGCTTCAAAAGCATCTGAGGATAGTCTGTTTGCCTTATTCGGGCGTACCGAAGATGATGATCCAAATAAACGTATAGAATTAGTACGTCATACATTCATGTCTATCTTTAGTGGAGATCTGCCAGCAAACAAAGATGATAGATTTTTTATATTGGGGTTAGCTCCTAACTCAGCCAGAATAGCGGTGGTATATTGGAACGAGTTGCCCTTGCGTGAGTTTGCCGGTTTGATCAGCAAACATTTTACTGATATGGAGATTGCAGATACAGATGCTCGTAAAGAAAAGAAACCGTATATGAGTTTATATTCAATTCTTGGAAGCGTTACTCTTGGAGGAAAATCAAGTGATGCAACGCCCAATCTTCCCGATGCTGTGGTGAAAAGTGTTTTTCAAGGATTACCGTATCCGTTCTCTTTATTTCAGGCATGTATCCGCCGTATCCGCGCAGAACAATCCATCAACATTACGCGCGCAGCTATTATCAAGGCATATCTCAACAGACTGAACGATAATAACAACAATAAAAAACTTGATATTATGTTAGACAAAGAAAATCAAAATCAAGGGTATCTTTGCGGAAGGTTATTTGCCGTTCTTGACAAGATACAGGAGGATGCCAATGGTATTCACTCCATTCGTGAACGCTACATGAATTCAGCTTCGGCAACTCCTGCTATGGTTTTTGCCACTATCCTGAATCTTTCAACTCATCATTTGGAAAAGTTGAATGGTGGTGGACAAATATTTTATGAGAGGTTGAAACAAGAAATCATTTCTAAACTTGATGCGAATGGTTTTCCCGCACATCTTGATCTCCAAGATCAAGGACGTTTTTTTGTAGGGTATTATCATCAGCGACAGACCCTTTTTTCAAGTGATAAAAATAACAAAACAGAGGAATAATTATAATTTAAAAAAATATAGCTATGTCAGAACTTAAGAACAGGATTGATTTCGTTTACATATTTGATGTACAGGATGGTAATCCGAATGGTGATCCGGATGCAGGTAATCTTCCCCGTGTGGATGCAGAAACTGGTATGGGACTGGTTACAGATGTTTGTCTCAAACGTAAGGTGCGTAATTATGTACAAGTGGCAAAAGGACTTGTGAATGGCTTTGATATATTTATCAAAGAGAAGGCCATTTTGAATACTTTGATTGATAAGGCACATGACGATTCTGAAGTAAAAAATGCAAAAGAAAAGACTGATGCAGCACGTAACTTTATGTGTATGAACTATTTTGATATTAGGACGTTTGGTGCAGTGATGTCGACAGGTAAAAAGGCTGGTCAGGTTCGTGGTCCTATTCAATTAACCTTTGCCCGCTCTGTCGATCCTATTGCTGCAGCGGAACATTCTATTACGCGTATGGCGGTAGCAACAGATAAAGAAGCAGAAAAACAAGGCGGTGATAATCGTACTATGGGGCGTAAAGCAACAGTTCCATACGGTCTTTACGTTTGTCATGGTTTCATTTCTGCCAATCTTGCCAAACAAACAGGATTTTCAGAAGAAGATCTTGGATTATTTTGGGAAGCATTGAAAAATATGTTTGATATTGACCGTTCAGCGGCACGTGGATTGATGAGTGCCCAAAAACTCATCGTATTTCGTCATGCTTCAGAACTCGGCAACGCTCCCGCTAATAAGCTGTTTGATTTGGTTAATGTAGAAAAGGTCTGTGATGGTGCACCACGCTCATTCAGTGATTATTCAGTTACTATAGACAAGGAAAATGTTCTATCAAATATTACCGTTGAGGAGCTGATATAAGTAATATGTATAGCGAAGACGATATGCTTATGTTGTCGGGGATTCAGCATTTCAGGTTCTGTCCCCGGCAATGGGCTTTGATACACATTGAGCAGCAATGGGATGATAATCGCCTGACCATTGAGGGGAAGATTTTGCACAAGCATGTGGATGATCCGTTCTATAGGCAGAAGTGTGGCGACCAGATTACATTGCGTGCGGTGAATATTGCTTCGCATGAACTTGGTCTTTATGGCGTTTCAGATGCCATTGAGTTGCTTCCATCTTCATCTCTTGAAGACACAATTTTGCATCCTAAATATCCGGGACGATGGAAACCGGTGGTTGTAGAGTACAAGCATGGCAAACCCAAAAGGAATGAAGTGGATGAAGTGCAGTTGGCGGCACAAACGATGTGTCTTGAAGAAATTTACGCAATCCATATATCATATGGTGTATTCTTTTATGGAGAACTTCGACGTCGTGTGGATGTGAATATAACTGATGAATTGCGAGATATTGTCAGGCAATGTGCCAAGAATATGCATGAAATATTCAGCACGACAATTACCCCGAAAGCAGAATATGGCAAGCATTGCGATAAATGTTCGCTGAAAGATATTTGTATGCCAAAGATGGCTAGGGATTACACCTCGGTGGATGCTTATCTTAATAAAAACTTGTACCAATGAGAAAACTCTTGAATATTTTGTATGTGACAACGCCGGAAGCATACCTTAGTAAGGATGGGATGAATATCGTTGTTTCTGTCAAGCAGGAAGAATTGTTCCGTATTCCAGCCATTAACATAGAAGGTATTGTGACATTTGGATACATGGGGGCAAGTCCCGGTGTGATGAAATTGTGTAGTGACAATGGGATATCGCTTACATTTCTTTCTCCACACGGTCGATTTATCAGCAGGGTACAAGGTACAGTGAAGGGAAATGTATTGTTGCGCAAGAAACAATACCAATTGTCTGATGATGAATCGTGGTCATTGCATGTGTCACAACTGATGATTGGCGGTAAAATACAAAATTATCGTAATATATTGAGGAGATATATTCGTGATTATGGTGAAAATGAGGATGTCAATCGGGCGATATATGTATTGGAACATGCTAAACGTGATGTACTGGTGGCTCAAGATAAGACAACGTTAATAGGGTATGAAGGTATGGCTTCAAATGCCTATTTTGAAGTATTGCCTGTCTTGATACTTAATCAGAAAGTTGATTTCCCGTTTTATGGTCGTAACCGTCGTCCTCCTAAGGATGCAGTGAATGCTATGTTGTCTTTTGCTTATACTTTGATAGCTAATGATGTTTCTGCTGCACTCGAAACTATTGGTCTTGATCCATATGTAGGATTTCTTCATACACTTCGACCGGGGCGTACATCATTGGCTTTAGATATGATGGAGGAATTACGTGCTTATCTTGGAGATCGCTTTGTTTTGTCGTTGATTAACAAAAGGCAGATAACGGCTAAGGATTTTTTGTTTCAAGGTGATAATGGGGTTGTTATGACTGATAAAGGAAAGAAAATATTTATCTCTGCGTGGCAGGGTAGGAAACGGGAGATGATAATTCACCCTTATCTTAATGAAAAGATAGAAATAGGACTTCTGCCTTATGTACAAGCTATGTTGATGGCAAGATATATTAGGCAAGATATTGATAATTATCCAGTGTTCCTAATAAAATGATTTGTAATTATGTACATTCTTATAACTTATGATGTTGATACTACGAGCAAAGAAGGGGCACGTCGTTTGAGGTGTGTGGCTAAAGCCTGTATGGATTATGGACAAAGGGTACAGAATTCAGTCTTTGAGTGTAAGGTGACAGAAGCACAATATTGTCTCTTGAAAGAACGAATCAAAAGTCTTATTGATATGTCTCTTGATAGTATTAGATTTTATGTTCTCAGTAAAAATGAAAATAATAGAGTGGAAGTGGTAGGTGTTGAGACTGCTTATAAAATAAATGATACTCTTATTATATAATGTTTGCGAATATGTAGTGTTACAAAAAAAATAGTAATTTCGCAGGTGTTAAAAATCAGTAGATTAATTTATTTATAGAGCAGTTTTGGGTTGTGAAATCGAAAAAGTAGTAACGATTCGCATAATAATTGATTAAACTTGCTGGCTGATAATATGTTATCCAGCATAGGGGTCACACCTCATGTAGGTGTGTGGATTGAAACAAAGATATATCTTTATTTTTATATCCTGTAATCGCGGTCACACCTCATGTAGGTGTGTGGATTGAAACCTTATCCGCGCAAACCAGTTTGTTCATCTCCTTTGGTCACACCTCATGTAGGTGTGTGGATTGAAACTTAACCGCTCTACGTCTAGTAGTCTTTTTAGCTGGTCACACCTCATGTAGGTGTGTGGATTGAAACTCGTTCTAATTCTACGAATATGAAGGTCAATAGGGTCACACCTCATGTAGGTGTGTGGATTGAAACTGAATACTATGAGCGGAATTTTACCGACTTTTCGTCACACCTCATGTAGGTGTGTGGATTGAAACACTTTAAAGAACGGCCAAGATATAGAAGCGGATGTCACACCTCATGTAGGTGTGTGGATTGAAACTTCACAGGAACCGTATCGCCGCAAAGATATGAGTCACACCTCATGTAGGTGTGTGGATTGAAACGACTTAAATCTACAAACAATTGACGACATCCATGTCACACCTCATGTAGGTGTGTGGATTGAAACCTATTTCGTAACGTCTGTTTAATACCATGAAATCGTCACACCTCATGTAGGTGTGTGGATTGAAACTGCGTTTGCGAGTCGATTTTGAGCCTCTATTTGGTCACACCTCATGTAGGTGTGTGGATTGAAACTCGTTGCTTGTACCACTGTTTGTACCCAGAAGTGTCACACCTCATGTAGGTGTGTGGATTGAAACCTTACTTGTCGGTCGAGGTTGTTCGTAGGTCCGGGTCACACCTCATGTAGGTGTGTGGATTGAAACTAATTCTCAGAACATGAAGATTAATAGGATGAATAGTCACACCTCATGTAGGTGTGTGGATTGAAACTTTTGTTAAATAGTCATAGTGATTAGGTTATCTTAGTCACACCTCATGTAGGTGTGTGGATTGAAACTCTATCTGTTGCTAAGAATAATACTAATTCTACTGTCACACCTCATGTAGGTGTGTGGATTGAAACAGGATATATTGATTAAAGCTAACGGTCGCTATGATGTCACACCTCATGTAGGTGTGTGGATTGAAACTCTAATAAACTCTCCATTAAGAGAATATTGAAAGTCACACCTCATGTAGGTGTGTGGATTGAAACCTTTTTAGGAGAACAGGATACATAGTGTGTGTAGTCACACCTCATGTAGGTGTGTGGATTGAAACAAGATATACCTTGGAAACAATATCTCCCAGATCAGTCACACCTCATGTAGGTGTGTGGATTGAAACATGGGAAAGAAACACGTCTTCAATCCTTCTTGGGTCACACCTCATGTAGGTGTGTGGATTGAAACAGATATTTCGGCATTTAATTTCTCATAAGCTTTGTCACACCTCATGTAGGTGTGTGGATTGAAACAAAAGTAGAACAGTTTTGCTCCAATATAGACAAGGTCACACCTCATGTAGGTGTGTGGATTGAAACAGTAGACAGTACCAATATTAATATCCAACCAAAAGTCACACCTCATGTAGGTGTGTGGATTGAAACAGCACAATTGTTGATACAGTGACTAACATTAACAGTCACACCTCATGTAGGTGTGTGGATTGAAACTTTCAATTTCCTCGATACTGTCCTCGTGTAGACGTCACACCTCATGTAGGTGTGTGGATTGAAA
>CDZE01046342.1_pt1 | contig 89814 bp, 65 predicted proteins | sample 557341 | NCBI WGS metagenome assembly CDZE01 (sample SAMEA3182109, study PRJEB8094) | gut metagenome | biome: human; feature: gut; material: Stool; isolation source: human stools | place: Canada | collected 2013-04-23
GACTTTTTGAGATTGGGTAATTTACTCTATGGAGTTGCTTGAAGTTTATTATACTTCTTTAGTCATCGGTGGAGTAGATGCGGAGGATTTGACGGTTACTTTTACTGTACAAAATTATTTCCCACAAATCTTTATAAATATGGTATTATAAAAGAAATTAAGATCATAGGAGGAAAACAAAATGGATGATATGCTTGATAAATACAGAGGTTCACTGGTCGGTGGTGCTGTGGGTGACGCTTTGGGGTATGCCGTGGAATTTTGCAGTGAAAGACAAATTTTCAGCGAATATGGAGAAAATGGCATAACTGAATATGCGCTCAAAAATGGTAAAGCCCTTATTTCTGACGATACTCAAATGACGATGTTTACTGCAACTGCGTTGCTGGACGGGATAACAAGGGGCAAGCTTCGTGGGATAATGGGCGACTTTTCGACCTACATGGCATTTGAGTATCAAGGTTGGTACCTGACGCAGACCGCAAATTATCCTGTTGATATTGAAGAAAATTATGCGAAATATAGCTGGGTCATGAATTTGCCTGAAATGTTCAGCCACCGTGCACCGGGAAATACTTGTTTGTCAGCCTTGGCGGCAGGGGGAAAGGGTACTATAGACAAGCCTATAAATAACAGCAAAGGCTGTGGCGGAATAATGCGTGTCGCACCTATCGGGCTATATTTTTCAGAGGGTAAAATGGATATCGCAAGTATTGATAAGATAGGCGCTGAATGTGCCGCTATTACTCATGGGCATGAGCTTGGATATATCCCTGCGGCGGCTCTTGTTCATATGGTCAGTTTGTTGTCCCACAATAATGATATCACACTGCTTGAAGCTGTCACGAGTTCGGTAAGGACAATGCAGCAGATATTTAACAGAGCTAAATATATTGACGATTTTGTGGAATTGATCGAGCTTGCGGTCAAACTTTCACAGTCAGGCGGCAGTGACCTCGACAATATACATAAGCTTGGCGAGGGCTGGGTGGCTGAGGAGACTTTAGCTATTGCAGTGTATTGTTCACTGAGATATCAGGATGATTTTGATAAAGCTGTATGCACAGCGGTAAATCACAACGGCGACAGCGACTCAACAGGTGCAGTTTGCGGAAATATTCTTGGTGCATATCTTGGCTATAATGCAATATCACAAAAGTTTAAGACGAATTTGGAATTTCATGATGTTCTTTTGACCCTTGCAGACGATCTTTACAACGATTGTCAGATGTCTGAATACAGCGATCATGATGACAAAGTATGGCTTGATAAGTATGTTCATAAGACGTATGGAAAGAAGGGATAGGCTTTGAGCGAGCGGAATGACGAACTCACAAGACTTAGTTACACCTTGGGCGAGAACATGGAAGACAGATTTTATGTTTATATGCTGCAAGACGATAATGGAAAGCCTTTTTATATCGGCAAAGGGCAAGGCGGACGAGTGTTTTGTCACGAAAACGACGCTGATAAACTGTTAGAAGTTATACGCTCAGAAAACGGAGATAGAAATGTCGATTATTCCAAATTATCTGAGAAAATAAAAACTATCATTAAAAGTAGCGGCAAGGTTGAAAAGGTCATAATAAAATGGGGGTTGACCGAAAATGAAGCATTTATGTGCGAATCTGCGCTTATGAATATGTATGATCACATTTTTCCTGAAACGCTCACCAATATTTCTAATGGTCACGCAAGCAATGCTGAAAAGCACTCTCACGCACTTGACGGATATAAAACGAAAGCGAGAAATGTGCAGGATTTTCTTGATAATGTTGCCATAAGAGAAGTGGATTTCAAAGAATACTGTGGAAATATCCCTGTTGTTTTCATTACAATAAATAAAAGCTATCCGCTTATGCACAAGGAAAAATGTGCCGACTTGCAAAGGGAAGATTTTATATACGATTCAGCAAGGGGCTTTTGGGATATAAACATAAGGCGTACAAGGTATGCAAAATATGTTTTAGCACTTTACAGGCAGATAGTGGTAGGTGTGTATCCTGTTAATGAGGATAGCTGGAGAGTTACAACAGACTTTGATGAAAAGGAATTCCCCATATATCCCAAGAAGTATCGAGAAAACGATAAACTGTTGATACAAAAGAATAGGACTTATGACGAGTACAAACGTCTTGGTGGACAGAATGATGAAAAATGGTTTGATACACGTCGGAAGAGAATCGGTTTTGAAAAGTGCAAGCCTGAGAACAGCGAGGAATATTCGTATCTATGCAAACTAAAAGGCACATATCTCAAGGACAGATTTTTCAAAAACCAAATATCAGTATATAATTATGACGTGGACAAGGACGGAAAGCTGAGATTTTATAGTTCTGCAAACTGGTGTTAATAGTGGCGGCTATTTCAACTTCCATGTTGATAAATGTAAACTTTTTCAGAAAACAGGTTGTAATATATGACAATTTAGGATAAGGCTGTAGACAAATGGGGCGATTAGCAAGCTGCACAGCATATAGCTTAGAAATATGATGATGACGGATATCTTCGCAAGAAGGAATAGCATAAACAAAAAATAAGCTGCTACAGAAAAAATCTGTGGCAGCTTATTCTATTTAGAATAGTCCTAATTTTAACCTATCAATATCAGCTCCTGATATCTGTTTGTACAAATCCATAAGATTTTGAATCATATTTAATGACGAGCGGTTCGAAGGATCAGTTACATAGTGTATTGTCGGCGAAAATTTATTATACGAAAAAATGGCTTAGGTTTTATAAGCATATTACTTCTTCGTTGTCACACTCTTAACAGCCGACCATTCTCCATAATATTTAGTACCCTTTACAAGCGTATAGGAACGTACCTTAACATAGTATTTCTTATTTGCCGAAAGCTTTGATATCGTCATTTTGTCGGTCTTGTTGTTTGCAACATCAAGCTTCTTTGCGCCTGTAAACTTAGAGTTTGTGGCGTACTGCACCTCATAACCTGTTGCAGAGCCTTTCTGCGCCCAATCAATAAAGAATGCCTTTGACTTCGCTGTGAGCTTCTGTATCTTCTGCTTGGCAGGGTTTATCTTGAATGTCTTGCTGACAGTTCCGCCGTATTGTCCTTTACCTGTTATCTTTACTGTGGCTGTTCCTACATTTTTGTTGCTTGAATATGAAACTGTGTAATCTGTGCCGCTTTTAAGCGTCTTGCCGTTGTATTTTACCTTTACGCTCTGCGTGATATTCTTTCCTGTGTATGTCTTTGTAGAAATACCTGAGATAGCTGACTTTGTAATGTCATACTTTGCGGCGGTAACATTTTTGCTGTCTGACCATGCTCCATAGTATACCTTTTCGCCAACGTTTGTGTAGGAACGTACACGAACATAATATTTATTTCCTGCTGTCAGACCGCTTATGGTGAGAGTATCAGGCTTGTTTGCGGTAAGCTTTTTAACCGTGCTGTCCTTAAAATCAGCATTTGAGCTATATTCTATCTCATATCCTGTTGCAGAGCCTTTCTGCGCCCAGTCTATGAAAAAGCCTTTGAAGCGTGTTTCAAGCTTCTGTATCTGCTGTTTGGCAGGTGCGATAACAAAGCTTTTCTTTATCTCGCCTGTGTATGAGCCTATTCCTGTTATGGTGACATCAACAGTACCAACCTTTGTGTTTGCGGAATAAGAAACAGTATAGTCAGTACCCTCACCAAGGACGACATTGCCATTTTTGATAACTATATTTTGCGTAACAGGCTTACCTGTGTACTCTTTGTCCTTAATACCTGAAACGGCAAGCTCATCAATTTTCACCTGATAGGTGTCATATGTGATACCATTTTCTTTTGCATACTTTTCAGCGGCGCTGTCCTTAGCGCAGGTCATTGAGAAGTTTTTATTAAGTGTAAGTTCTGAGCCGAAAGTATAACCAAAAGCCTCAGCACCTATTTTCTTTACACTTACAGGTATGTATACCTTGGAAAGTGAAGTGCAGTTTTCAAAGGCATAACCGCCTATTTCTTCAACACCATTGCCAAACATCACGCTTTCAAGGGCAGTGCAGCCATAAAAGCTCTCATCGTCGATATATTTTACCGTATCAGGAATGACCACTGATTTGATATACTTGTTATTTTCAAAAGGACCCTTTTTTGCTCCAATAGGGTGGAAGCTTGTAGGTTTACCCGCCCAACCTGTCAAGGCTGTGACAGTTAAGCCGTATATTTCAGAGGGTATCACAACGTTCTCATCAGTGCCATTATAGCCTATTATTTCAGCGGTCTTGTTTGCAGCGGTCATGTAAACAAAATCTCCGTATAAGGCATATTCTGTGCTTGAAACTGATGAACTGTCATCGGCATAAGCTGATATTGGCGCAGCCATGCCTGTGAATGTCATTGTTATTGCCGCTAATCCGGCGAGATAGTTTGTTGTTTTCATATTATTAACTCCTTTTCACAATATTTTTCTTTGGTATATTAATTTTCTAAAATGTCTGCTTGACCACAATTCTGGTCACAGTTTTGGAACTGCCTTGTACTGTTGACTTACAAGTTGCATTTTTTGATGAGATACTCACTATCGATGTGATCTTGTTGGTATACGCATACCTTGCGCCGATCTAATCTGTTATTGCAAACTCTTCGCAAGAAGCAAAAACAGATATAGTCATACAACAGGTCAGTATAACTGTCAAAATTAAGCATATAAAATTCTTCATCATTTTCACCGCCTTTCAATTATATAAACCGAAGAAGCAGTGAAAATGGCTGATTGAAATACATAAGTTTGTATGTTTTCACAATTGCACGTATTTGTTTTTATTATTATTGCATAAAAAATGTGCACTCCTTTCCTCAAGATTTTACCTTCTCATATAGTAAAATACAAGTTCGAGTGAATATGTATACACTTTTTCAGAAAAAATATTTTATTTTGTAGAGTTTACCGAATCAGCCATCTTAATTATGTCACTTTTACACAAATCTCCGGTTATTGTATAAGAATATCTGCCATCAGTCCATACAATAGTTGATGTATAGGCATCGTAAGACAGCAGAGCGTCATTGTCATTTATCGATACCTTTTCAGTTGTCCTGTTTTGCGTATCTATCTGATTATTCGTTAATATACTGCTTTGAGTGTACTCGATAAATTCATTATTAGAAGAATAATCAATGATAAGCATAGTTTCTTCTTGAATTCGGTCCTGTTCAGCAAATCCATTCGGGATATATGTTGGTTCACAACACACAAAAGCATCTGTAAGATCATCGGCTGGAACATCCCCATGTACATTCCAGACATCAGTATTATTATCATTGCTGCTTGCAAACAAACCAACAAACCATTCTCTTAACGGCGGAACAGCAGCTACTGTTATCGATCCGATCATAAGCACTGCGGCAATTATGAATATCATCTTTTGCAAGGTCGTCTTTATCAATGAATGGGGTGTTTTATCTTGATTTTTGGTCAATCTGCGGATCCTTCTTCTGTATGCTGATGAAAAATCACATTTTTCATCAGATATCAGCTGCATTTCTTTTGCACATGGCAGCACAACGGCTTGTTCGATCGCTTTGCAGAAATTTTCATTTTCGTTCATATTTATTTACTATATTTTCAAAATCGCTTTTATCTTCCTCATCATCGATCAATGCCATATATATCGGCAGCATACAGTCACTCCCTTCCTATCTCCATTTCAGAATATTATCCGTTTCCAAATTAAGTATATCATGTTTTCATACACCATGCAACAAGGTTCTCTAACATTTTACTTCTGTCGGATGCCGACTTAAACCTGCATAACAAAAGCGGCCAAGATCGCCATTCTGAAAAAGCTGTAAAAAGTCAGCAAGCTGCGGTAAAATAGAAATAACACAGGAGGTTGATTTTTTAGATGTATGATATTAAGACAGCAAAGGCATTTGAACCAAAGGTAGTAAAAAAGCGTCAAAAAGACATTTCAGGTACAGATCACGCTTGTTCTCGTTTTTGATCTTTTCAGTTTTCCTTTTTCTGTTTTTCTCAATTCGGGATCGTAGTGGCAGCGCCCTCTGCCAAGCCTTGTATCATGTGAAAGTCGCTGTGCGACTTCTTCTGGTTCTCTCTCATCGTCGCTCCTGCGATTTCCCATATTCACTATACCAAAGATTTCAAAATCCGTCAATGGCTATCCTCAAGATGTATGCAGCGGATAATGGTTTTAGTAATACCGTTTACTATGTCGATGACGTGGTTTTGGGAACAACTTTCGAGCGTGACGGATTCAAAGCAATGATGACGGACATCGAGGAGGGTAAGAGCTGAGATCTAGGATGAACTGATCCGTGGACTTATGAATGTTGTCGGCGGAAATTTGAACAGACCTTTGTCAATGGCAGATATGGATAAAGCTCTTGAAGATATAGAGCTTTTACTCAAGGAGCATTGGAGCGTCTTTCATGCTTTTATGATAACTCAGCCGGATCTATGCTTTATTGAAAAACGGAAAAGCTGTACCAAGCTCAAATTCAAACTGCGTTATCCCGAAAAGGTCACAATAAAAAACTATGTCCTTATCGCTGAAATGGTGGCTTCCGCTGTAAACGGTGCATACACCTTTCTGGCTGTCCTCACCGGACAAGGTCAGCACCAAAGACCTGAAAGAGATCATCTTTGAGGTCATGGATAATATTGTTGAGATACTCTAAAGTCCGAACACTTTTTGCATTTTTGTAGTGGTAAATTGATCGCTTTTGTGCTATGATGATAGTAAGCCGAATGAACGTAATGCTTACGATCAGTTGCGGTGCAAAGGCGATTTTAATTTTAACAAGGAGGATATTTTATGGAAAACATCATTATCGTAAATTTTGCGTTGAAAGCGAGGGCTTTCAAGCGCTTTCAGAGCTTAAAGCAAGGTCAGTGACAAATGATTATGTCGTATCTCAGGCTATCATCGCAAAGAATACCGAGGGCTCGATCAAGACACTTGACGGCTTCGACACGGGTGCGCAAACATCGAATGATACCGCTGTCGGTGGTCTTATCGGTTCCCTCCTCGGTATCGCAGGCGGACCGCTTGGAATGATGATCATGGGCGGCTACGGTGCCTTGATCGGCAGTGCTGTGGACTGGAGCGATGCGGCCGAGGTAGCAGCAGAGGTCGATGAAGCTGCAAGAGCGCAGGAGTAAGATCGCATCACAGTTTGCCGAGATAAGCAGCAAATTCAAGAAATAATATCACGGAGGGATCGGCGATCCAACTTTTGAGGGCTGAATTTTCTATTTGGAAAGGCTGTAATAATAAGACACGGATAGCCGTCTGAAGCAGGACGGTTATCCGTGTCTGAGTGTATTCGGCAGCTAAGGTAGGTATTATAAGTACGCAAATGATATCAGTTTTTTTATCCCTAAGCAGTTATATGACTGTATGTCATATCCTGTTTTTCTTTCTCATCAGCTTATTTTCATACATTCGCTCATCAGCGGTCTTGAGCAGCTCGCTTACAACATTTTCACTGTAAGGAGCGCTTGCCCACCCTATGCTCGCTGTTATCTCGTAGGGCTTGTCGGAACTTCGGCCCACAGCTTCGAGTGTTTTTAAAAAGCGTTCTGTCCGTCTTTGCGGTTCATCATCAGCGTATTTCCCTATCCCTATAAGACAAAACTCATCACCGCCTGTGCGTACACATATCTCATCATTACTGGTAATGCTCTGAACAACATTCGAGACGGTTCTGATCCCATAGTCTTCCTCAGCATGGCCAAAGGTGTCATTTATCGCCTTCAAGCCGCCCATATCTGTTCTAAGTACCATTGCAGTATCGTCAGGGGCGGCATTCTGAGCCTTTTCGTGCAGTCAGCTTTTCATGCCGCAGCGGTCTGACAAACCTACAGTGAAAACACGGCTGTACAGCTTAATGATAACCTTTCAATCATTCTGTACTGTCTGATCTGAGTCTGTGCAGCGTGAGCGGTACTCCTTGGGAGAGCAGCCGCCGGCGGATCTGAACTGCCTGTTGAAGTTCGAGAGGTTGTGATATCCGCATTCAAAAGCTATATCTGCAACGCTTTTGTCGGTGTCTCTCAAAAGCTCTCTTGCAAGCTTCAGGCGCAGCTGGGCTATATATTCCATTGCTCCGACGCCGGTTTCCCTCTTGAATGCACCCATGAAATAGCTTTTGCTCAGGTGAACAACGCCCGCAAGCTGGTCTATGGTGAGGGGCTCAGTAAAATGCTCATTGATGTACTCTATCGCGGGGCGCATCAGTGAGCTTTTTTTAACGAAACCGTTCCTTGAAATGCTGCCGCTCTCATAGAGCAGGAACATGAACCGAAGCAGCTCGCTTTTTATCAGCATATCAAGAAGGGGCGTGTCACCCTTGGCGGCACTTATCATATTTTCCGCCGTGGTCAGAAGCTCGCTGTAATAGCAATGCTCGGGGGTAATGTGAGTTTCTATACTGTACGCTCCTGAAATGAGAGGTGCGATAAACGCGTCTGCGGCACGGTCATTGTCACGGCTGCCCAGCATGGAGCCGTCAAGGTCAAGGGTATCGTAGACACATCTCTTGTCATCATGCTGATAAACAGCATGGAGCATGTCAGGCGGCGTCAGCACAATATCGCCCTTGTAAGCTGTAAAGTGTTTATCGCACGTTATAAAATCACCCTTGCCCTCCAGAATGACATTAAGTTCAAATTCCTTATGCCAGTGCAGCGGAACATTGGGAAAGTATTCGGAAATATTCGAGATATAGTAAGAAAACGGCTTGTCGGCTGTGCTGTGCCGGCGGTGTTCCTTTAATGCGGCTTTTTCCATATTATCACCATAAAAGTATTATAGTATCGGTTTATGATATTATCGGCGTAGATTTTTTCTCCAATATGTAGTATTATATCATACAGAAGCAAACAAATCAAGCCCTTGACGAATATTTATACGGAGGTAATTATTATGGCAAAAAGACCTGACTGGCTCGACGACGCAGTATTTTATGAGATCTATCCCCAGTCCTTCAAGGACACGGACGGTGACGGCATCGGAAATATAAACGGCATCACCGAAAAGCTGCCCTACATCAAGGAGCTGGGCTGCACGGCGATATGGATAAACCCCTGCTTTGAATCGCCCTTTTTGGATGCAGGCTACGATGTTTCGGACTATTGCAGGGTAGCCCCCAGATACGGCACAAATGACGACCTCGTTCGTCTGTTCGAGGAGGCTCACAAGCTGGGTATGCACGTTCTGCTTGACCTCGTGCCGGGGCACACCTCATGGGAGCACCCCTGGTTCAAAGAAAGCATGAAGGCCGACCGCAACGAGTTCACCGACCGCTATGTCTGGACGGACAGCGTTTGGGAGGAGCCTGCGGGCTACCCGTCAATAAGGGGCATATCCGAACGTGACGGCAGCTGTGCGATCAATTTCTTCACCCACCAGCCTGCTCTTAACTACGGCTTCTACAAGCCGAACGCTCCCTGGCAGCAGTCTATGGATTCCGAGGGCGCTGTAGCTACCCGGGAGGCGCTCAAGGACGTCATGCGCTTCTGGCTTTCACAGGGCTGTGACGGCTTTCGTGTGGACATGGCAGGTTCACTTGTCAAAAACGATGAGGATCAGAAGGGCAACATCGCCCTCTGGCAGAACATAAGGGCATTTCTTGACGAGGAATACCCCGAGGCCGCAATGGTCTCCGAGTGGGGAGAGCCTTACCAGAGTCTTGCAGGTGGCTTTCATATGGACTTCCTGCTGCACTTCGGGTCTTCCCACTACAACGACCTGTTCAGAAATGAAAAGCCCTTCTTCAGCGGAGAGGGTGACGCATCGGCGTTTGTATCCAAATATATGGACAGCTATGAGCGTTCGGAGCGTAAGGGACTGATTTGCATACCCTCGGGCAATCACGATATGGACAGACTCGCCCGCCACATCAAAGGAGAGCGCAGAAAGCTTGCCTTTGCCTTCCTGCTGTCGATGCCGGGAGCACCCTACATCTACTACGGCGATGAGATCGGCATGAACTACGTTGAGGGGCTGAACTCTGTTGAGGGCGGTTACGGCAGGACCGGCTCGCGCTCACCTATGCAGTGGGACAGCTCGGAGAATGCAGGATTTTCTTCCGCTCCGGCAGAGAAGCTCTATATCCCCCTTGACCCCGACCCCGACAGACCGACTGCGGAGAAGCAGATTGCCGTCAATAATTCGCTGCGCAGCGAGGTCAAAAAGCTAATTGCAGTAAGACAGGCGCACAAAGCTCTGCAAAGCCTTGGAGATATCGAGTTTGTCTGCGACGGCGCAAAGGGCAGACCTCTTGCATATGTCAGAAGCTTTGACGGCGAGAGAATACTCGTTGCAGTAAACCCTACCGATTCCGCCTATGAGCTGACGGTCGGCGGCTCACTTGGAGAGGTTATATACAGCTTCGGGAGCGGTGCAGAGATAAGCGGCAACAGCTGCGTTATCGGAGCAGGCTCGGCAGCGTTTGTGAAGCTTGATTAAAAAGGACAGTGATACTATGCGAATAAGAAATCTTGCGGCTTTTATGGCAGCAATGTCCATAATGCTCAGCTGCACGCTTTCGGTGAGCGGCACTTCATCGGGCAGAACAGTGAACATAACCGTTGATACGGGCAAGGACAGAAAAGCGATCTCTCCCTATATTTATGGCGTTAATGCGGAGCTTATGGAAAATGACGTTTCCTATAAGGCGGTGCGTGCGGGCGGCAACCGCTACAGCGCTTACAACTGGGAAACGAACGCTTCAAATGCAGGAGCTGACTGGAAAAACATCTCCGACGGATATTTTCAGCAGAATGTTCCGGAGAATATGAAGGACAAGCCGGGCTGTGCCGCTCTGAAGCTGAATGAGGTCTGCACCGCAAAGGGCGCATACCCTCTTATGACGCTGCAGCTTGCGGGCTACGTTTCTGCCGACATGAACGGCGAGGTCAGCAAGGCTGAGAGAGCGCCCTCTGACCGCTGGAAAAAGGTTGAACTTGTAAAGGACGATGAATTCAGCCTGACGCCCGATCTGAATGACGGCACTGTTTATATGGACGAGTTTGTAAACTACCTTGTGAACACCCTTGGCGACTCACAGAACGGCGGCATCAGGGGCTATTCTCTCGACAATGAGCCGGGGCTGTGGAGCAGCACTCACTCACTCGTTCATCCCGAAAAAACCACCTGCGCTGAGATCGTTGAAAAGTCGGTAACTATGTCTAAGGCAGTAAAGGATATTGACCCGAATGCCGAGATATTCGGTCCTGCGCTTTTCGGCTACGGGGCGTTTACGAATTTCGCCGATGCGCCTGACTGGAAAGAGATAAAAAACGACAACCCCGAGTACAAATGGTTTATAGATTACTATCTTGACGAAATGAAGAAGGCAGAGGACGAGAACGGCAGGCGACTGCTCGATGTACTCGATGTGCATTTTTACACCGAGGCAAAGGGCGCCTGCGGAAAGCGCTACTGCGAGCATTATGGCGATCCCGACTGTGTTTACAATAAGCTGAACTCGACCCGAAGCTTCTGGGACGATACCTACACCGAGGACAGCTGGATAACCGACGCAGGCGCAGAGTTCCTGCCGATACTTCCGGCACTTAAGGAGTCAATAGATACCTATTACCCCGGCACAAAGCTTGCCATCACTGAATATGATTTTCAGGGAGCTTACGATGTCTGCGGTGCTATAATGGAGGCGGACACCCTCGGCATTTTTGCACAGAACGGGGTCTATGCTGCCAACCTGTTTACAATGGACGCACAGTATCAGCTTGCCGCGATCAATCTGTACACCAACTATGACGGCAGCGGAAGCGGCTTTGGCGATACGCTTGTGTCCTGTACCACGGACGATATCGAGACCTCGACCGCCTATGCTGCAATTAACGGAGATAACGAGGACGTCATCACCCTCGTAGTTACAAACAAGGCGTTTGACGACAAAACGACCGCAAATATCGAGCTTGGAAACGAGTACAAGTACGCTCACCTTTACGGGATAAACAGTATGTCAGCACAGTTATTTGATATGACCGATTCAAACCCGGCTGTGACACTGAACGGCAGCAGCCTGACTCTTGAAATGGAGCCAAGGACGGTATCGCTTCTGGTAATTGCCAAGGATAAGGAAGCTCTTGATACAAGAGAAGCTGTTTCCTCCGCTGCCGAAAAGGGAGAGGGAAAAAGCAGTCTCCCGCTTATCTTGGGGATAGTCGGAGGGGCAGCGGCTCTTGTGGCAGCTATAGTGTTTGCTGTATTCAGGATAAAGAAAAATCAACACTGATCGCAGGTTCTCGGAAACGCCCTGAAAGCGTTTTCGAGGGTTCTTTTGGGCGCTTTAGCGTAATTAAACGTCCGGTTCTACCGGGGACATAAAAAAGCTTCAGCGAACGCTTTAAAATAACCTCCGAATATGATAAAATAGTAGTAATTTGGTGACTGCATTACTAAATTAAAATACACGGAGGTTATAAACAAATGAAATTATGCACCTAACATATAAGGGCTGCCAGTGAATGTAATGCGGTGCTGAACCCTCGGAGTCTTTTGAGGGGCAAAGCCAGTAACAGTTCCTTTTTGGAGCAGAGCAAACCACCACTTTTTTGGTGGTAATGATTATAAAAAGTCACTTTAACTATGCGTGCTAATATCCTCTTTCTAAAATCATCTCCGTCATTTCCTTCTCGGCAACAGACTGCTGTATGAAAAATACAATAAGAAGAATAAGGACTCAGTAACCAAACGGTTATGGAGTCCTTTCTGCTTTCATAAGACAGATAATGTCTGTTAGAACTCTATTTTAAATATAAAATTTCCAGAGCTGAAAGCAAAGATAATTCTGATTTTGGAATATACGGCACAGCGATATTTTTCCAGTTATACTTAAAAATGAGGGCAGTCAGCACATCTGTCATCAGGTTCGGCTGTTTGGTGTCGATCACAGGCGTAAGATCATCACTATGCCGCCCATTGTCATTTTAACGGACAGGGCAATATATCGCCTATGCCTGATCATGCAGCTTGCTGATTCTTTTTGAATCTTTTGTAAACGAGTGCAAATTTCACCCGAATTCTGTCCTATATATGTGAAACGTGTATTCAGTTAGAGCAGGCTGGCTCTTTTGACCAAATTTCATTTTTTTACTTGCTGTTTTATATTGCTCGGAACAGATTCAACCAGATCTTTTACAATATGAATCTCTCCACGGAGTGTAAATCGCTTTGTTTTGACACTTTTTACGAAAAATGATTACATTTATTGTTAGTTTGTTGATTGCATAAAAGTAAAACCCCTGATTCGAGATGAATCTAGGGGTTTTGCGACAGGCTGAGCGTCCCGAAAAATATCGGAACGCTCTTTTTTTATTTCTTTTTGTCAGAAAGCTCAGTGATTATCTGAATGAACGAATCAACGTCAGAGAAGTCTTTGTAAACGGAAGCGAAACGCACATATGCAACGTGGTCGAGCTTTTTCAGACCCATAAGCACCATATCGCCTATCTCGCTTGTAGTGGTCTCGGTCTGCATTTTGTTTGCAAAGGTGTTCTCTATATCGTCAACAAGGTTTTTCATATCATCAACACTGACAGGACGCTTTTTGATAGCGTTCTGAATGCCTTTTATAAGCTTCTGTCTGTCAAAAGGCTCAAACGAGCCGTCACGCTTGTATACCATAAGCTGTGGCTTTTCGACCACCTCGTAAGTAGTGAAACGCTTTCCACATTTCGGACACTCACGGCGGCGACGCTTTTTTCCCTCGCTTGGACGTGAATCTATTACTCTTGTATCTTCATAGTTGCAAAAAGGACATCTCATTATTAACACTCCTTAGTTAAGAGAAAATGTTGTGCGTGATATTGCATATATTGTGCTTTTATTAATTAATTATACCATAGATTGTGGACGATTGCAAGAGGGTATATAAAAAAAGTTGCGGTAAAGGGATTCAGCAGTTTTGCGGCAGACAAACCATAGCATAATTGTAGGGGACGGCGCCTTCGACGTCCCGTTTCTGAGAGCGTCAAAGTTTTGGCTTTGTCACAGATTTGTGTAGACATGCCGTGCGGAAAACGTTGTGCGGATAACGTATAGTTCGTCGGGCAAACAACCAGGGGACGTCGAGGACGACGTCCCCTACATGGGTAGTGCAATATTTATGCACGGATATGGCAGACTTGAAGAAAGTTTTAGTGTACAAAAAAACAGACAGCAGAAGCCGTCTGTTTGTGTTTGATATATTACTTGTTAAGATATTCGAGATTTTTTTTGATAAGCTCGCATCTCTGCTTTACGCAATCAACAGAACGCAGTGGGTCTGACGGAGTGTTGAATGTGTAATCCATAAGCTTGTCGATCGTTGTTGCCGCAACGTGAAGTCTTGTGTCTGATGAAGCGTAGTAAATATACACGTCACCGTTTTCACGAACGATCGCGCCGTTTGAGAATGCAACGTTTGATACGTCGCCCACTCTTTCACTGCCGTGTGGTGCAATGAAAAGTCCTGACGGCGAAGCGATTAGCTTGGAAGGGTCTTTAAGGTCAGTTGCAAATACATAAATTACGTATCTAAGACCTGCGGCTGTGTTTCTTACGCCATGTGCAATGTGTATCCAACCCTTTGGTGTCTTGATAGGCACTGCGCCTGCACCGTTCTTTACCTCTGTGATTGTGTGATACTGCCTTGGTGAGATAACAACTTCGTCTGTGCAGATAACAGGGTTTGTGATGTCTTCGCAAAGACCGAAGCATACTCCTCCGCCTGAGCCGGTTTCGATAAAATCGTCCTGTGGACGTGTGTAGAATGCGTACTTTCCGTCAACGAACTCAGGGTGAAGCACAACGTTTCTCTGCTGTGGTGACTTGGATTTGAGATTAGGAAGTCTTTCCCATGTCTTAAGATCCTTTGTCCTTACGATTCCAGCCTGAGCTGTAGCGGCAGAAAGATCGTTTGAAGTCTTGTCCTTGCTCTCTGAGCAGAATACACCGTATATCCAGCCGTCCTCATGCTGAGTAAGTCTCATATCGTATACGTTTGTTTCCTCCGATTCAGTGTCAGGAAGCTGAACAGGGAAGTCCCAGAAACGGAAGCCGTCAACAGGGCTGTCGCTCTCTGCTACTGCAAAAAATGACTTTCTGTCATTGCCCTCAACTCTTGCAACAAGGTAATACTTGCCGTTGAGATAAATAGCGCCTGAGTTCAGAACTGCGTTTATGCCCAATCTCTCCATGAAGTATGGATTTGTCTCAGGGTTCATGTCATATTTCCAGATAATAGGTGCGTGTGCGGCTGTCAGAACAGGGTAAACGTATCTGTCATAAATTCCGTTGTAGCTGTCTGACACAATGTTTTTTCTGTTGATGAGAGCCTCATATTTGGCTGTCACCCTTGCTTTGTTTCTTTCAAAATCTGTCATATCAAGCAATTTCCTTTCGGTAAAAAATCTTCTTAAACAAGTATACTATAATAATTCGCTAATTACAAGTACCACTGAAAACATCAAACGATTACATGAAAAAAGTTTTACGAACTGCATAAATACGGTGCATTTTTTACCGCCTGTGTTAATGTTTTCTACAAAAGGCTTTCAAACTGCACATTAAATATTTGAACTTTATATGCATATTTTATACGATATTGATTGTAATATTGTGTTTTAACAATACACATGGATTTCATTGTGCAAAGTGTACAATGAAATTGCTGATAATTGTGCTATAATGGTGATTGACAATAGCTTTATATGTGTTGTATAATTATAGCAAGATTTAATATATGAACTCATCAACTACATACGGACAACTTTGATGCTAAAATATTGAATTATGGAGGAATATTTTATGAATTACAAAAAGTACATAGCGGCTGTAATGGCTTTGTCAATGGCAACAGGAGTAGCGGGTTGCGGAAGCTCATCAAACTCTTCAAGCAAGGCGGAGGACGATTTTTCTGCAACAGAGAACGTTGCGGTAGCTGACACGGAATCTATCGAGGCTATCCCTGAGGGTGCTGAAAAAGAGATACTTTATCTCGGTGAGGGCGACCTTAACCCTACTAAGGGCAGTCCTGAGAAGAGCACAGAGCTTCAGCTTTTTGAGAGCAAGGGCGGAAAGATAAGATTCCAGCAGACTTCAAATGAGGACAGATTTGATAATCTTGCTGCTGCTATCACAGCTAACAAGGATATTCCTGATATATTCAAGTATGAGTGGCTTGCATTCCCTTCACAGGTAGTAAAGGATATGTATCAGCCTATCGACAGCATAGTTGATTTCAGCCAGCCTTTGTGGTCTGCAACAAAGGATACAGCAGATCAGTTCATGCTCAATGGAAAGCATTATGTTGCGCCTCTTGGCTATTCTGCTTCTGCTATGCTCTGCTATGATAAGGATATCATTGACGCAGAGGGTCTTGACGATCCATATGAGCTTTATGTAAACAATGAGTGGACTTGGAAGAATTGGGAGGATATCATGTCCTCATATGTTGGCAACGCACCGGCTGATACTGAGCGTTACGGCGTAAACGGCTTCTTCAGAGCGCACGTTGTTCAGCAGACGGGCAAGCGTCTTGTAAACTATGATCCTGCAACAAACGAGTTTTCAAGCAATCTTAACGACCCTGATATCGAAAAGGCTCAGAACTTCCTTTATAATATGATGAAGGATGGACTTATCCTCAACGGCTGGGTAGGCTCTGCAAGAGATTGCTTCAATCAGAACTGCTTGTTCTATGCAATGGGCGAGTGGGCTTACACAGGCAACCAGACTCCAAAGGAGGGCGAGAACTGGGGCGTTGTTCCTATCCCTCAGTATGACGATAATCAGCAGAAGATAACAACGTCTGATATGACAGCTTTCATGTGGGTAAAAGGCTCAACAAGAAGCGAAGCTGTTAAGTGCTGGTTCGAGTGCGTAAGAGCTTCAAAGACAGATCCTAAGTATGAGCAGACAAACAAGGATAAATTCATGGAGAACAACCCTAATTGGACAGACGAGATGTATGATGTGAAAATGGACGTTGTTTCTGACGATTACCTTATGCTCTTCGACTATGCTTACGGTATATCTTCCGCTCTCGGCGACAGAAAGCAGTTTGACGGAAACCAGTGCCTTGTTGACGCACTCTACAGTGATGCTTCAAATGTTAATGAAGAGGGTGTACAGTCCACATGGACGCAGGTTCGTGAGAAGTATTCTGCAACTGTAGATTCCGAGATCAAGGAACTCAACCAGAAGATTGCAAGCCTTAAATCATAATAAATAACTCCTGATAAAAATAACGCAGGCTGTAAAAAGTCTGCGTTATTTTTATGCGTATTTTAGAATAGCCCAAGACCTAAAGCTGTGCGGACTGTGATGAAGATAAGACCGGCAAAGGCGAGTATGGTAACAGGTGCGGTGAGATAGATGACTATCTTTTTGCCTTGTGAAACGTCAGGGCAGAAGTTTATGAGCCTGAAGCTGTCACGGTGATACCTAAGCTCTTTTACAAAAAGCACAAGACCAGCTATCATAAGTCCGAATGAAAGCAGTGCGACAGCAATTATTATCATTGGTGCTGTGCCTGTGATCTGACCTTTTTCAAGGTCTGCGGCAAACTTGTCAAAGTCTATGGAACCAAGTGCGACGCTCTGAATTGCTCCGATAGTGTTCATGGTGAAGTGAAGTATCAAAGACGGGAAGATAGATCCTGTTTTTGCAACCATAAAGCAGGCACACATTCCCATAACAGCCGCATAGAGTATCTGCTGATAGCTTCCATGCCAAAGACCGAATGTCAGCCCCACCATTATAATGCCTGTGAGCTGACCACACTTTTCAGCATTTCTGAAAAGCGTTCCTCTAAACATAAGCTCCTCAAAAAACGGTGCAAGCACTGACATTGCCAGCACGCTCGTTACGCCGCCCAGGGCAGTGCCGCTTGAAGTGAAGTCAACGCCTTTAAGGCTCGTTCCCGAAGCTTTCTGCACATATGAGAAAATAAATGTGTTGATATAATTTGAGGCATAGATAAGACCGAATGATATGACGATCCATTTTGCGACCCATTTTGCAGGCATTGAGGGTTTTCTGAAACAGGCTGTTATTTTAAGCCCTTCTTTTTTGCCGCTCACAAGTCTGAATACGACAAGAACTATTGGCACAACCACGAGATACTGTATGCAGTAGCTCACAAGCTGAGCGATATCCTCATAGTAGGCGGACTTTCCTGCGATATGGTACACCGACAAGTCGCCAAGTCTTATAAGTGCGATATCAAGCATATAGAAAATTATCACCATAAGTGAGTTTACGTTTGAGGTTTTCCGTATAAGTTTTATTGTATCGTTATTCATTTTATGATCTCCATATTTGCGTTATGTGTTTTACAAGAAAATTATATCACAGGTGGAGTTTTGTGTCAATCGAAACGTTGTACTACTAGTGAGAAATGAGGAGTGAGGAATTATGGTATCGCCTGCGGCGATGTATTTTTTGTATGAAAAAAGACCGCTTTTTGATGAGCGGTCTTTTGGTTGAAAGTTTTTAAAAGGCGGGCGAACACTGTTCGCCCCTACAAATCAACAGTTGTATGTACTGCGATATTAGAGCTTAACTATCTCGCCGTACTGCTCTCTGCCTGCGCCTACAGCGTTTGACTCGTCTGTATCAATGTGCATAGCAAGAGCGAACTTGTCGCTTACTCTGATAACAGTGTCGCAGAGGATAGCTGTTCTTTCTGCAGACTCTATCTTTACTGCAACGATATCCTTATCCTTTACGCCGAATGTTTCAGCGTCAGCAGGTGTCATATGGATATGTCTTTTAGCAACGATAACGCCCTCAGAACACTCAACTTCGCCACATGGGCCAACAAGCTTGCAAGCACCTGAGCCTGCTGTGTCGCCTGACTCTCTGATAGGAGCGGCAACACCGATAGAACGTGCGTCTGTAGCTGAAAGCTCGATCTGGTCTGCTTTTCTTACAGGACCGAGGATAGAAACATTTGCAAGTTCTCTCTTAGGACCTACAACTGTAACTCTCTCCTCACAAGCAAACTGACCAGGCTGTGAAAGATCTTTCTTCTTTGTAAGTGTTGCACCCTTTCCGAACAGCGTTTCAAGAGTTTCCTGAGTAACGTGAACGTGACGTGCAGATGTTTCAACGATAAACTTTGGCATGATGAACATTCCTTTCAATTATAGTATTTACATTTCTATTTTACTACTATTTTCGCCACAGGTCAAGGGGTAATTTTACTTTGGGTAACAAATTTTTTGTCATGTTGATCAAAAAAACAGCGGCTGTCGTTTGAGACAACCGCTGTGTGCAGTTAAGAGATCAGTTATTTCTTGTGTTTTTTCTTTATTCCCATTGCCGCACCGCCGCTTATCAACAGCATTGCAAGCCAAAGGCTCATACCACTTCCGCTTCCGGTCTGTGGATTTTTATGCTCGCTCTTAGGCTTATCAGCCGTGGAGCTGTCTGTCTTGCTCTCGTTAGTATCGCCTTTCGTTTTATCTGGCTTTGAGTTATCTTTTTTGTCATCACTTGGAGTGTCTTTCAGCTTATCTGTAATAGTGTCTGCCTTTTGTATCTCTTTTGTGCTGTCCTTGTCACCGAAATACTTTCCGCATTCTTCGCAGTACCAATACTCGATATTTCCCTCTTTGTCATGTGTTGCGTCAACTTTATCTATATGTGTGAGCTTTCCGTGATCGTTCGGGTCGATATCGCCGTATTCACTGCCGCAGATATCGCAGGTGGCTTTCTTTGTGCAGGTCGCCTTGCCGCCGGAATGTGTACACTTGTATCCACACTCTGTACATTCGCCTGCGTTCCATTCGTGGGGTTCTCTCTCGATAGTCACCTCGCCGCAGCAATCATATTTTTTCTCATGTTCTTTGCTGTCAAAGTCCCAAACAGGTTTGCCTGTGTGATTTGTCGGGTCAAGGTCGCCGTATTCTTTATTACAGAATTTGCACTTTGCTTTTTCAGTACAAGTCGCAGTGCCGCCCACATGGTTTTCGAGCACGGTTACTTCTTTTTCACCTGAGATGACAAAACCGTCTTTGAGTTTTGCCGAAGCGTAAACCGTCATTGTTCCGCTCTCAAGATCTGACGCACTTACCTTTGCGGTGTAAAGATCGTCTTTTGCGGTAAACGCCAATTCCGTACCGTCGCCTGCAAATCTGAAGCCTGCTGTCACGTCAGTACAGCCCTCAGGCAGAGCAAATGTAAATTCATAATCACCTAAAGGACAGGTCTCGTCAGTTCCGTTTATGGATATTTTCAAAATAGTTGATTTTTTCGTTTCATATCCGCAAATTGTACATTCCTGCCAATATTCGCCGTCTTCCGTATTCCACTTGTAGGCGTGAAGTTCCTTTTGGCTGTCAGTTCCGCACTCACTGCACTGTTTCCAATGTCCGTTTTCGTCGGATATATAATCGCCGAAGCTGTGTTCGATAGGCTCGCCCTCAGTAGCCTGACAGCGTTTGCAGGCCTTTGGAGCTGTGCAGGTCGCTTCTTTCCAATCATGTCCCAATGGGTTTATAGGCTCATCTTTGTACTGTGAACATTCGGAGCAATTAAACCTCTTCACACCCTTATCGATGCAAGTCGGCTCGGAGATTATCGTTCCCTCGTCAAATATATGTCCGTCTACTGCGCAGTTTCTTATTACTGTAAGCGTTGCTTTTTCCGATACCCAAGTACCCACATAGTCCGCATTTTCAGCGTTTTTGACCGTACATCGGTACATATATCCGTTAAAGCTTATGTTCGTTGCACAGGTGGTGAATGTAGTCGACCATTTTTCTTTGCCGTCCACGACTTTTGAATCAAGAGAGAACGTTCCGTCAGCTTCGGTAACGTCTGAAAAAGTCTTTCCATTGTCCTTGCTCACCTGCCATATCACCTCAGCTCCGTAAGGATTTCCCTGAGCGATAGGAAGTGTGAACGTAGCCTTTTCTCCGCTGTTTATGGTCTTATTGCCGAGTGAGGCTGTAAACTCAGGAGAATAATATATTGTAAGCTTTGCCGCATTTGAAACTACAGAGCCGTATTCATTTGATACAACACAGCGCACAAGCTTTCCGTTGTTTTCTTTTCGCACTTTTAATGAATGTGAATTGTCGTTGGTATATGGGATATCAACGAAAGTTTCTCCGTTATCGCTGCTTTCCTGCCACTGATATTGGAGCGGTTCACTGCCTGTTGCTTCTACATTGAAGAAATAGTAACGTTCAATTACGATAGTTATTTCTCCGGGCTTAACAGGTTTAGGCTGGCTAGGAGCGTTTGTTGCACCGCTTTGCGGGTGTTTTACTATGACCGGTGCTTTTTCGGAGAAGTTTATCGTAACAGGGCCGAAAACGGTCGGCTCAGTTTTTTGTCCGTCGCCTGTTGATACCCATGTTTTGCATCTTATCTGCCAGCCGTTCATTTGGCTTTCTATAGTAGGCTCGTAAACAGAAGAAGTTTCTCCGTCAATGGCGGTGAAAGTCTTTCCGCCGTCCTTGCTCACTTCCCATAGATATTTGAGCCTTACTGCGCCATTTGGCGTATTGTTTGTGACCTCGAATTTTGCCTTTTTATCCAAGTGGAATTTGTCAGGAGCAGTAAATACCGGCTCGTCAATGAAGATATATGCGTCATAGGTATAGGAATGATTGAGCTTGGAATCCCAGCCTAAATAATATACATCTGCCTGATAATGCGTACCATTGTCACTGTTGCCCATACGCCCCACATACATGCTTGTGCCATGGGCATTTATTTTTGTGCGCTTGTCGTTTTCAACACTGTACCATTCTACTCGGATATCACTGTCTTGCAGTGAGGACGGCTCGTTTTCCATTGTTTTCAGCGTAACGACGTCGTTCTTTTTCACAACAAAGTATTTTAATGTTATAGGATCAAAAGGTATCCTATGCTCTAAGATATTCGTTCCATAACGCAGATTAAAATAGGTGTTCTCATCTTCAAGAGTGCCGTCAGCTTTTATTTTAAAAGCATTCACGCCATAAATGGAATCCTGTGACTTGAGCCAGAGATGAAGCTTGTTTCCGTCATGGAATATTTCTGAGCGGTTATAGCCATAAAAATCGTCATATGGCGGCTGACGTGTGTTAGCACTGCCTATAAACTCATTGCCATCTGCACCCCTTGCAACATAGGTGTACTTGTGTACCGAGTTTCCTTTTGCGTCCACAGCCTTGCCGTTGTCATTGAAGTCAGCGCTTCCGCCTGATATCTGCAAGATTACGTTGTCACCAAGCGTTCCAGAGTAGTTTCCGCTATCAATGATGACCTTGCCCTCTCCTACAATGTTAAGTCCTCGCACGATCGCACTGTTTGTAAATTCTATCGTGCCGCCTTTCAGTTCGATAGGATAAGTGAAATTATATGTTTTATCAGGGGAGGTCTTTAATTTTAAAGTTGCGCCGTCATAGACAATGATCTTCGGAAGCTCAAAACCGCTTTTGATATCTATGTTCATTTTGATATCGCCTGAAAGTATGTTTACATCAAATGGAACGTTGGTGTCCAGATCCATTTCATATATATCTTTTAGATCTATTCCGCTTGCTAAATAAAATGTTTCATAATCATGCATATCCTTGAAATATGACATTTTACCACGGCCATTATCATCTTTTATATAGATGTCATCCATGTTTTCTGTATAATACTCTGTATACCCTCCGAAGCCATACTGCGCAAACTTCTTGAAGTCAGCGGGACAAGTATCGCTTTCATAGAGTTTCAGCCGTCCCGAAACTGTTATTTCGTTGCCGCCTGATTTACGGAAACCACGATTGACGCTTTCATAATCCACATACTCTGTTCCGGCACGGACACGTCCTTTTCCTAAAAATTTTATGGCGTAATGGTGAACTTGTACGCCATATTCCATGAATCCCGGCGTGGACGGATTAATGTTTCTGCCTTCTACTGTGGCGTTGTTCTTTATTACGATACCGCCTGCTTCAAGGCCTGAGGTGTATTCTGAATCATACTCTTGTGGTTTGTATATCTCTTTAAAGACGTTACCTTCGACCTTACTGCCGTCAACTGTCAAAATTCCATATACCATTATTCCTGCAATAGTTGAACCTGCATTGTTGAAATATCCGCCTGAAGTGAGATTTTTTGGTCTGTAGTGTGTGTAATTGGTGCACTCTCCCTTAACAGGTCTGTATGTAGCACGACCCTCTACGGTGGTATTAGTGCCGTTTACATAAAGCGACCCCTCGACATAAATGCCGTTCATGCCCACAGTTGGTCCGTTTGCGCAAGCCCAGACAGTGCTGTAGTCATTAACTATCATATTATACTTTACGATAATGCAAGCGCCGAAGCTTTCGCACGATACATTAGTAGCATTTTGTTCAGTTCCGTCGCCGATAGTAAGATTTGAGCAGTATATTGCTGCGTCATGTGTTACTGCTGAAAACGTTCCGTTGCCAATGATAGTGATATTACTGTCAGGAGCGTAAATTCCGCTGTAGCTCTCATTGTATTTTGTTGCGGCTTGGCTTGAAAATGGGCTGTCGCCAAGATCAATGCTGCCGACAAGCTTTATGTTCAGATCTTGTTCGCCTTCAACGTATATAAGACCAAATCGGCTGGGTCTTTCGCTGTTGCCGTTTATACGTTTGCCTATAGTCGCCATATTGTAGCCAAGAAGCGTCAGGGTCTTGCTTTGTATATCGTATTTCCAGCCCTGTTTGCTCCATGTTTTATCAGATGTTACCTGTTCGTCGCCTATCCATATGCCATATTCTGTGACCGCAAATGCGTTCAATGGTGTAATGGACATTGCCATACATAGAGTAAGTATGATGCTCAATAACCGTTTTTTCATATTGTTTCCCCCATTTCGTCATCTTTTGAAAGTTTAAAATCGAATGTCATTTCCAGCATTGCAAACAGCTTATACATGACCTCAGTGGCGATAGCTCTAATATCAAGCGATCTGATAAATGCAAGCACTTTTGCCTGTTCTTCCTCCGGTACTTTATACACTCGCATTGCCGCCGTCAGAAAACGTCTAAGCTTGTGGTCAAGAGAAAAATGGATATCGCATTTTCTTGCCATATAGTTGCGCATTATTCCTGATGTTCCGATTTCCATTTCATAGAAATCGCTCTCGGTATAGCCCGGAAAGTTCGAGCCGAATATCTGTTTCAGTTCCGCCGTAGTGTGGACATAGATATACTCAGCCGTTTCAGGCATAGTATAAGCTTCAATGTAGATCTCTCGGAGATTTTCATTCAGCTCAGTGAGGGTTATCTGTATGGCAGTTTCCACCGCATATGTGTATATCGGCGACATATTATCACCAACAATGTTCTTTGCCACTCCAAATTGTCCGCTGAACATCGTGCCCACAAGTTCCATTAGAATAGCGTCTTTTGTGGAGAATAAGTTCTGAAAGCTTCCTCTTGCAACGCCAGCTTTTTTCACTATCTGTGAGATAGTTGTCTGTTTATACCCCTGTTCCAGAAACAGTTGGACGCATACAGTGAGTATCTTTTTTTTCGTTTCGATACCGTCTTTTCTTGTAGAAATATGTATCACCTCTTTTCATTGTTTATTAATAATGATTTATAATTAGTATATGTATTAGTTATAGCATATGTAACACAATTTGTCAAGTGCCAGAAAGGGGTAACAGCGAAATTTTACAATGGGCAACGATTTTTTGTATTATTTTTGCCTTAATGATTTAAAGCAAAACTCTTGTATTATTATAAAAAGTATGGTATAATCAAATTACGAATTTTTTTGTATATTTCTAAGGAGGAAATAATTATGAGTATGTATATCACTTGTCTTGACCTTGAGGGAGTTCTCGTTCCTGAGATATGGATAGCTTTTGCTGAGGCTACAGGTATCCCTGAGCTTAAAAGAACAACAAGAGATGAGCCTGACTATGACAAGCTTATGAAATACCGTATCAACATTCTTAAGGAGCATGGTCTTGGTCTTAAGGAAATTCAGGATACTATCGCAACTATCGACCCAATGCCAGGCGCAAAGGAGTTCCTTGACGAGCTGAGAAGCTTCACACAGGTAATAATCATCAGCGATACTTTCTCACAGTTTGCAGGTCCTCTTATGAAGAAGCTTGGTTATCCTACTATCTTCTGCAACACTCTTGAAGTTGCTGACAACGGCGAGATCACAGGCTTCAAGATGAGATGTGAAAAGTCAAAGCTCACAACTGTAAAGGCTCTCCAGTCTATCGGCTTTGAAACTATCGCAAGCGGTGACAGTCATAACGACCTCGGTATGATACAGGCAAGCAAGGCAGGCTTCCTTTTCAGAAGCACAGACAGCATAAAGGCTGAATATCCTGAGCTTCCTGCTTATGAAACATATGATGAGCTTATGGCTGCAATAAAGGCTGCTATGGACTAATAGTCTTTAATAAAGGAAAAACATAGATGAAAAAGGTAATATCACTTATAATGGCAGCGGCTTTGTCACTGTCTGCGGCAGCTTGCGGTCAAAATTCTGACAGCAGCGTGGCTGATAAGTCAAGCTCAAAGGCTGATGAAAAGCCTGCGGTGGAAAGCTGTAAGATAGCTGATGATAAGTTCGATACATATGTGTCGAACACTTACGTTGCCACGGGAAACAATTTTGTGGTAAAGAAAGCTAACGAGGTAACATACAGAGCATATTTTCCACTGGAGGAATACGGAGAGCTTGAATACGCTTTCTATTTTTCAAATACTGTGGATTCTACATACAACGCTGACGGAAAGCAGGCTTTTGCAGGCAAAGAGGGCGGAGAGTATGAGATTTCCTCGGCTTATGTCTGTGACGGCGGAACAGGTCCGGATGACGAGATAACCTCACGCACTGAGGTAACATTTGACGGTGCAGGCTCAAAGAAAGTCGCACCTGCGGAAACTTTTTGGAGCGACCCTGTTACACTGAATATCCCTGAGGATCATTATCTCGTGTGGGAATGGACGGTGACGGGAAGAGATATTCCATGCAACAAGATGTCAAACCTCACGTCTACCACATCATCGAAAAACGGCAGCGATTTCACTTATTGTGATGATGTGCCACTGCCGCTTCTTATAGGAGCAAAGCGTGATGTGAAATATCGTGTTACGGCTATCGGCGATTCTATCACACAGGGCTGTATGACAGACTTCATGGCGTATGAGTTCTGGGCGGCACGCATTGCAAAAGAGCTTGGTTCTGATTATGCTTTTTGGAACTGCGGTCTTGGTTGGGCGAGAGCGAGCGATTGCTCACAGAAAGGCAATTGGCTCGGAAGAGCGCTCAACAGCGACATCATGATAGTTGCGTTTGGCACAAATGACATAGTTTCGGGCGAATACGGTGGAGATGGCGGAAACAATGCCGACGAGGTGAATGGCTATATAAGCACTATCCTTGAACAATCTCAGGCGGCAGGCTGTAAGACTATCTTGTTCAATGCTCCTCCACAGGATTATGACGAGGAACACGAAGCGGTGAGAACAGCACTTAACGATACTGAAAAGCAGACGGCTGAGAAATACGGCGCAGAGTATTTTGACTTTGCGGCACAGCTTTCAACACCTGAAAACCCAGCAGGTGCGCTCTATGGCGGACACCCGAACGGCGAGGGTGGCGAGGCCGTCTGCGAGGCATTCATGAAACAATTCGCAGAGCTTTTAGGCAAATAATATTTGTTTTTTTACGGCGTTGTGTCTTTTGACACTTCGCCGTATTTTTTTTGCAAAACAATACCAAACATAATCTGCGATATGTAACGCATATTATATATAGTATCTTCGCTTTTGCCGTGAATATTTTATCATATGAAAAGTTTATACTTCTGACATAAGTTTCCCTTGACAAACGGGGTTAGTTTATGCTAATATGAATATGGTTAGTAAATACTAACCTAAATTAATGAAAAGGAGGAGTTAAGAAAAGTATGAGCGTTATAATAGTAGGCGGAAATGACCGTATGGCAACACGCTATAAGGATATCTGCAAATCATATGATTGCAAGGCTAAGGTGTTCATCAAATATCCTACAGGTTTTGACAAGAAGATAGGCAGTCCTGATCTGGCAGTGGTGTTTACTGATACAGTGTCACATAAAATGCTCAATGGTCTTAACCAAAGAGCAAGCAAACTTGATTTTCCCGTGGCTATATGCCATTCATCAAGCTGTTCAGCTTTGAAGAACGTGCTTGAAAAATATTGTACTAAAGGCGTTGTAAACGCATAGATCTATATGTATAGGTTAGGGATTTCTAACCAAAGGAGGGACTATGTCACAGTCTGAGCTGAGAAATTTTGAAAAAAGCATGGCTTATCATCTTGCCCCTGCAATGCTTGGAATAAAGCCTGCCTGTCTTATGTCAATGGAAAAGAATAAGGACGGGCTTGAAGAGAATGTCGAGCTTTTTAACAGCAGGGCATATACAAAGGGCATGAAGCTAACAGTGCTTTGCGAGTGCAAAAGCAGAAAGCTGCTTTTTCTCTATAACGAAAAGCTTTTATCTGACAGACTTGCAGACAACAGAGTAAGAAAGCTTCTTGAAAGCTTTGGCTATGACAGCCGTATGACCCTTGAACAGCAGCTTGAAAGGCTGTCTGGAAGAATATCCGCAAGTGAGGATTTTCCTCATGAGATAGGTCTGTTTCTAGGCTATCCTGTTGATGATGTTACAGGGTTTATACAGAACAAGGGAAGAAACTATCTTCTTTGCGGATATTGGAAAGTCTACTCTGACGAAAACAGAGCAAGACGTATTTTCAGCAATTATGACAAGTGCAGAAATTATCTGTGTAATAAACTTGCTCAGGGCGAAAGCATTTACCAAGCCCTGAAAATTTCTTAGGAGGTAATCATAATGAAAACAGCAGTAATTTATTGGAGCGGTACAGGCAACACAGAGGCTATGGCAAAGGCCGTTGCAGAGGGTGCAGGCGCAGAGTGCTTCGCAGTTTCTGAGTTCAGCGGCAATGTTGAGGATTATGACGCAATAGCTCTTGGATGCCCTGCAATGGGAGCAGAGGAGCTTGAGGACAGTGAGTTCGAGCCATTTTTCGCAGGTATAGAGGGCAAGCTCTCAGGCAAAAAGGTAGCACTCTTCGGCTCGTACGGCTGGGGTGACGGCGAGTGGATGCGTCAGTGGCAGGACAGAGTTACGGGCGACGGTGCAACACTTGTAAATGGCGAGGGACTTATTGTAAACGAAACTCCTGACGACGACGCTCTCGCAAGCTGCAAGGCTTTGGGCGAGGCTCTTGCTAAGTAAGCATATATCTCTAATGTAATAATGTAAACTGCAAACGCAGGCGGAAAAAGGTAGTTTTGCTTTTCTGTCTGCGTTTGTGCAGTGATTAAGTTATTGAAAACTAACTAAAGTTATGTTTAACTAACTTATGATTTTGTGCAAGCTTACAAAATTGAAAAAACGGCACATTTAGTCTTGACAAATTCGGTTAGCCGTGCTAAACTATATTACGGGTTAGAAAATGCTAACCTTTTTAATAAGCCTGAAAGTTAGATAAATCTAACTTTTGATACTGACAAAAGAACAGGAGGGTCTGAATGATGCCGCTGACATTTGCAAACGTAGGGGAAGAAAACATGATAAAGAAAGTAGGCGGAAAACCTGAAACAAGAAAGTTTCTTGAAAATCTGGGTTTTGTCGCAGGTGGAACGGTAACGGTAGTAAGCACTATCGGAGGAAACGTTATCGTTAAGGTCAAAGAATCAAGAGTAGCTGTTTCAAAGGAAATGGCTGCGAAGATAATGGTATAGGAAACATTTGGCGGTCAAGCCATGATAAATATGTTTGAAGATATTTTGTATAGTTAGGAGGATCAGGTTATGGCAACATTGAAAGAAGCTAAGATCGGTTCAACAGTTACCGTGAAGAAGCTCAACGGCACTGGTGCTGTAAAGAGAAGGATCATGGATATGGGCATCACAAAGGGTGTTGAAGTTCATGTAAGAAAGGTTGCGCCTTTGGGCGACCCTATTGAAGTAACGGTCAGAGGCTATGAGCTTTCGCTCAGAAAGGCTGACGCTGAGATGATCGAAACGGTCTGATACATAGTTCAGGCAAACAGCAAAAAATTTCATCGGCAGAGCTGATGTGTGCTTAGAAGATGAGGATATATCAGAGTGCCGAAATTCTGAAAGGATCAAATTGTATGGAGATCAAAATTGCTCTCGCAGGTAACCCTAACTGCGGTAAAACAACTCTTTTCAACGCTCTTACAGGTTCAAACCAGTTCGTAGGTAACTGGCCGGGCGTAACAGTTGAAAAGAAAGAGGGTAAGCTCAAGGGTCATAAGGACGTAGTTATCATGGACCTTCCCGGTATCTACTCACTTTCACCTTATACACTTGAGGAAGTAGTTGCAAGAAACTATCTTATTAGCGAGCGTCCGGACGCTATCCTCAATATCATCGACGGTACAAACCTCGAAAGAAACCTTTATCTTACAACACAGCTTGTTGAGCTTGGTATCCCTGTTGTTGTTGCTATCAACATGATGGACGTTGTTAAAAAGAATGGCGACAAGATAAATACAGATCAGCTTGCTAAGGAGCTTGGCTGTCAGGTTTGCGAGATATCCGCACTTAAAGGCACCGGTATCAAGGAAGCTGCTGAGCTTGCAGTAAAGGCTGCTGAGTCAAAAGTTCCAATGGTACCTCAGCATTCATTCAACGGTGTTGTTGAACACGCTATTGCTCATATTGAGGAAGCATTTCTTCATGATGTTGCTGAAGAACAGCAGAGATGGTACGCTATAAAGATATTCGAGAGAGATGAGAAGGTCATTGAACAGCTCGGTATGTCTGAGCAGGTAAAGGCTCATATCGAAAAGGATATCTGCGCTGCTGAGAAAGAAATGGACGACGACTCGGAGAGTATCATCACAAACGAGAGATACATTTACATAGCTTCAATAATCAAGGATTGCTATAAAAAGAAAAATCAGGGTGGTCTTACAACATCAGATAAGATAGATAAGATCGTTACGAACCGTTGGCTTGGTCTTCCTATCTTTGCAGTAGTTATGTTCCTTGTTTACTATATCTCAATGGTAACAGTAGGTTCAGCCGCAACTGACTGGGCAAACGACGGACTCTTTGGTGACGGTTGGCATCTGTTCGGTATCGGTTCATCTGACGCTGAGGACGCTGCTGACGAATATGGCAGCTCGCTTGACATAATCAACGCATTTATTGAGCAGCAGGGCGGCGAGGTTATCGACAACGAAGCTGATGACTTTGACGTTGACGCTGCTAAGGCAACAGCAGACAACCTGCTTGCTACAGTAGATAAGTCCGCAACTGCTGATTATACAGTAGAGGACGAGGAAACACTTGAAGAAACAACAGAAACAGCTAAGTATGCTGATCTGGAAGCTGCAGTTGCAGCCGCTGAGAAGTATAACTTCGCTGATCCGGATCCTGCTGATTACGGCGTATGGGTACCAGGTATCCCTGTACTTATCGAAAGCGGTCTTGACGCAGTAAACTGCGCAGATTGGCTCAAGGGTCTTATCCTTGACGGTATCGTTGCCGGTGTTGGTGCGGTTCTTGGATTTGTACCACAGATGCTCGTACTCTTCATTCTTCTTGCTATCCTTGAGGCTTGCGGTTACATGGCTCGTATCGCATTCGTAATGGACAGGATCTTCAGAAAGTTCGGTCTTTCAGGAAAGTCATTTATTCCTATCCTTATTGGTACAGGTTGCGGTATCCCTGGTATCATGGCTTCAAGAACTATTGAGAACGAGCGTGACAGACGTATGACTGTCATGACAACAACATTTATTCCTTGCGGTGCTAAAACACCATTTATCGCAATGATCGCAGGTGCTATCTTCGGAGGCTCTGCTTGGGTAGCAACGGGCGCATACTTCATCGGTATCGCAGCTATCATTATTTCAGGTATCATGCTGAAAAAGACAAAGATGTTCGCAGGAGATCCTGCACCATTCGTTATGGAGCTTCCTGCTTACCATATCCCTACAGTAGGCAACGTACTCAGATCAATGTGGGAGCGTGGCTGGTCATTCATCAAGAAGGCTGGTACTATCATTACACTGTCAACTATCTTCGTATGGTTCACTTCATACTTCGGCTGGGTAGACGGTTCGTTCGGTATGCTCACAGAAGACCAGATGGAATACAGTATCCTTGCTCACATTGGTAAGGCTATCTGCTGGATCTTCGCACCTCTTGGCTGGGGCAACTGGCAGGCAACTGTTGCAGCTGTTACAGGTCTTGTTGCTAAGGAGAACATCGTTGGTACAATGGGTATCCTTTACGGCGGCGGAGATGGTTCAGTTTACTCTGCGATCGGTGCTGCATTCACCGGCATCACAGGTATGTCGTTCCTTATCTTCAACCTCCTCTGCGCACCTTGCTTCGCAGCAATGGGAGCTATCAAGCGTGAGATGAACAGCAGAAAGTGGTTCTGGTTCGCTATTGGCTACGAGTGTGGTTTTGCTTATGTTATCGCACTTATCGTAAATCAGCTTGGCAACCTCTTCACTGGTAATGTGAATGTTATCGGTCTTATCTTTGCAATTCTCCTTATCGTTGCTATCATCTACCTCCTTGTAAGACCTTACAAGGAAAGCACAAAGCTTGAAAAGGACGTTAAGGTAGGCGCAAACGCATAATAAAAAGCAAATATCATCACTGATCTTGCATAAACAGTTGGGAGGATAATTATGTACACAGTAGTCGGTACGATTCTGATAGCAGTGATTCTCATTGCTATCGTGGCAGCTATAATTTACAAGCTCGTAAAGGATAAGAAACAGGGCAAAAGCTCTTGCGGTGGCAGCTGCGGCTGTTGTCCAAATTCTTCTCGCTGTCACAGATCATGATAAAACAGTAATAAACTTCGGGGAGGTCATCTGAATGCTGACTAAATCACAGAAAAGGTATTTATTTGCCATATACAGACTGGGTCAGAACGGCAGACCTGTCAAGTCCACAGAGGTAGCTTCTGTTCTGGGCGTGACAAAGGCAAGCACCGTCAAGATGACTCAGAAGCTTATAGACGAGGGCTATATAATCAAAGAGCCTTACCGTGAGATCACACTGACATCTGAGGGCATAAAGGCAGCTAATGAGCTTTATACTCCAAGTGTGATACTTCAGGATTTTCTTGAAAACCGTGTGGGCGTTGAGAGAAAAAATGCCGAGAATGACTCGGTGGCTATTGTTTCTCAGATATCTGATGACGCTCTCGACAAACTTGTAAGCTTTGCTTTGCAAAGCACGACAAACGGCTAAATCAGTAATATTTATATCGTTAGATCCCGCCTTTTTCGGCGGGATTTATCAGATATATCGGTTAGCCACAATTAACCACAATGTGAAGTAAGTTATGGCATACAAATATGTATAATATGACGTTTAAAGACGGCAAAGATACATTATTAAAATAAATAGTTGGAAAGGGGAATGAATGTGTTTCTTGAAATAAAGAACATAAAAAAGCATTTTGGCGAGGGGGAGAGCAGAGTTGAAGTGCTTAAGGGCATTGATATCGAAATAGAAAAAGGAGAGTTCTGCGTGCTTCTCGGACCGTCAGGCTCAGGTAAATCAACACTTCTGAACATTATAGGAGGAATTGACGCCGCTGACGAGGGGTATATCTCAATAAACGGCGAAAAAACAGCCGACATGAACGAAAAGGCATTGACCCTTTACAGAAGAAAGCACTTGGGTTATATCTTCCAGATGTACAACCTTATACCTAACCTGAATATCAAGGAGAATATCGAGGTAGGCGCATATCTTAGCGACAACCCTCTTGACGTTGACGACCTGCTTAAAACCCTTGGACTTTACGAGCATCGTCACAAGCTTCCTAATCAGCTTTCGGGAGGTCAGCAGCAGAGAACTGCTATTGGCAGAGCCATAGTCAAGAACCCTGATATCCTGCTCTGCGACGAGCCTACAGGCGCGCTTGACTACAATACCTCCAAGGAGATATTGCAGCTTATAGAGGACGTAAACAAGAAGTATGGCAACACTATCATAATGGTAACGCATAATGACGCTATCAAGCAAATGGCTGACAGAGTTGTAAAGCTTAGAGATGGTATGATAAGAAAGAATTATCTTAATGAAACTAAGCTCACAGCCGAAGAGCTTGATTGGTAAGGAGGGGCAGCATGAAAAACCCTCTTATCAAGCGTTTGCCCAGAGAGCTTAAGGGCGAAATAGGAAAATACATCGTTCTGTTTTTGTTCATCACAATGATGATAGGCATAGTATCAGGCTTTCTTGTTGCGGCAGGCAGTATGTCTGTTGCTTATGACGAAAGCTTTGAGAAATACAATATCGAAAGCGGAAATTTTGAACTTCTTCAAAAAGCCGATGATGATGCTATCAAGAAGATAGAGGACGGTGAGGAGAAGATAAAGGTATACGAAAATTTTTATCTTGACAAAGAAACAAAAGAAGTTGACAGCACTATCAGGCTTTTCAAAAATCGTAAGGATATCGACAAGATATGTATAATGGACGGTGAGCTTCCTTCTGCTGATGACGAGATCGCTATTGACAGAATGTATGCTGACAATAACGAGCTTAAAGTTGGCGACAGCCTGACGGTCGGCGGCAAGAAGCTTAAGATAACAGGTCTTGTTGCACTTTCAGATTACAGCGCACTGTATTCTAATCCGTCTGATATGATGTTTGACGCTTTGAAGTTCGGTGTAGCTATCGTTACCGATACGCTTTTTGACGATTATGGTGAGGCTGATCTTCATTACAGCTACTCATGGAAATATGATAAAACCCCGGCAGACGACGAGGAAGCTCAGGATATGGCTGAGAAGGTCATGAAGCATATAAATGGAATCTCAATGCTCACTCAGTTTATTCCGGAATACTCAAATCAGGCGATACATTTTACAGGCGACGATATTAAGGGCGATAACACAATGATAACAGTTTTTCTTTATCTTGTTATGGTCATAATCGCATTTGTTTTTGCTATAACAACGGGAAACACTATTGCAAAAGAAGCAAACGTTATAGGTACGCTCAGAGCCTCAGGCTACACAAAGGGCGAGCTTGTTAGACATTATCTTGCAACGCCTATGATAGTCGTGCTTGTATCTGCCATTGTAGGCAACATACTGGGTTACACCTGCTTTAAGGATTTTGCGGTCAAAGCGTACTATGGAAGCTACAGTCTGCCAACATACAAAACGATCTGGAACGCAGATGCGTTTATAAAGACGACAGTAGTTCCTCTTATAATACTTTTCGTAATAAACCTTGTAATGCTTGTAAATAAACTAAGTCTTTCACCGCTTAAATTTTTAAGGCGTGATCTTAAAAAGCGTCAGAAGAAAAAGGCTTTTAAGCTCAACACAAGGATAGGCATATTAAAGCGTTTCAGACTTAGAGTCATCTTCCAGAACATTCCTAACTATATTACAGTGTTTGTTGGCATTCTTTTTGCCAATGTTATCATCTTCTTTGGCCTTGGCATGAAGCCTATGCTTCTTCATTATCAGGATATAATAGAAGATAATATGATAAGCAAATATCAGTATGTGCTGAAAATGCCTGCTGAAACTAAAACAGAGGGTGTAGAGAAATATTGTTCAGGCTCTCTTAAAACTGTCGATGACAAGCTAAAAGAGGAAACGGCAACAATTTACGGAGTTAAAGAAAACAGCAAGTTCGTTCATGCAGATATAAAAGACGGCGGAGCGTTTATCTCTGATGGTTATTCTCAGAAGTATAACATAGAGGTCGGCGATGAAGTGACGCTGAAAGAGTCTTACGGAGATAAAAAATACAATTTTAAGGTAGAGGGTATCTATGACGATCCTGCAACTATAGCAGTTTATCTCACAGACAGCGACTTCATAAAGACCTTTGAACTTGAGGACGGGTATTTTAATGGTTATTTCTCCAATACAAAGATAAAGGATATAGACGATCTGTATATTGCGACAACTATAACGAAAGACGACCTGACAAAAACATCACGACAGCTCATACTGTCTATGGGTTCTATGATAAGTATGTTTGCGACAGCGGGTATTATAATGTTCATGCTAATTGTTTATCTTCTTTCAAAGGTCATAATAGAAAAGAACAGCCAGTCTATTTCTATGACAAAGATACTGGGTTACAACAACAGGGAAATAAACAGCCTTTATATAACGACTACGACCATAGTCGTTATAGCCTCAATGCTGCTGACTGTTCCTATAGTAAATGTCACTTTGAAGTATATATTCAAAGTTGCTTTCGCTCAGTATTCAGGCTGGATGCCATATTATGTGCCAGCAAAAATATTTGTTGAAGTGCCGTTGCTCGGTATTGTGTCATATGCGGTGATAGCATTTATCCTTACAAGACGTGTAAAGAAAGTACCTCTTGATGAGGCACTCAAAAATGTAGAGTAATTCTTCCAAATCATTCTTTCTTAATTGAGCTGTGCTGTCGGTATGTATCGGCGGCACAGTTTTTTTGTGCTTTTTTTATAACTTTTTTTGAGAATCGCTAATTTGGAAAAATGAGTTAGGCAATCGTCGTAAATTTTATTAATATCTTTACTATACTTTAACATATTATTAACAGCATAGTGATACATTATATGATATGGAATTATACGCTTTTATAAATAGGCTCTGCTTAATGAAGAGAAGAAGTGCAGAGAACTGCTGTGAATGGCAGTATGTCATTCGGTGGGAGGAAAAATATGAGTAAACAAAAGAAGCCTGCAGGCGGTTTGAATATTATCATTGTGGGCTGCGGAAAAGTAGGCACGACCCTTGTTGAACAGCTTGTGAAAGAGGGTCACGATATCACGATAGTCGACAAGAATGCAAAGAAGATACAGGAACTCAGTAGTCTTTATGACATTATGGGCATCGTAGGAAACGGCGCAAGCTTTAGCGTTCAGCAGGACGCCGGCATAGAGAACGCCGACCTTATAATTGCTGTCACAGAGTCTGATGAGCTTAACCTGCTTTGTTGTACACTTGCCAAGAGAGTAGCAAAGTGTTCGGCTATAGCAAGAGTAAGAACACCTGATTACAGCAAGGAGATAGTCTATTTAAGAGAGAAGCTTGGTCTTGCAATGGTCATAAATCCTGAGCTTGAGGCTTCAAGAGAAGCGTCAAGAATACTTTGTCTGCCAACAGCTCTTGAGGTAAACACCTTTGCAAATGGTCAGGCGGAGCTTATAAAGTATAAGATACCTGAGGGCAATCCTCTTGTCGGCACTACGATCGCTGAGCTTAGTCGTAAAACGGCAACAAGCCTGCTTATATGTGTTGTTGAGAGAGAAGGGGAAATATATATTCCATCTGGCGATTTCACAATGAAAAAGAATGATGTTATCTCATTTTGCACCCAAAGAAATTTTTCAAGAACGTTCTTTGAAGATCTCAGTGTGAAGACAAATCAGGTGAAGAACACAATGATAATAGGCGGTGGCAAGGCGGCTTATTATCTTGCAAAACGTCTTATTGGCATGGGGATCAACGTCAAGATAATCGAGAATGACAGACAGCGCTGTGAGGATCTCAGCGTGCTTTTGCCAAAGGCGATAATAATAAACGGTGATGGCACTGACGAGGAACTTCTGAAGGAAGAGGGCATAGAGTATGCAGAGTCATTTGTGGCTCTCACGGGAATAGACGAAGAAAATATCTTGCTCACTCTTCATGCAAGACAGGTGTCAAATGCTAAGACTATCACAAAGATAAACAGGATAAACTTCAAGGACGTTATAAGCAGACTGGACCTTGGAAGCGTAGTATATCCAAGATATATCACCTCTGAGGCGATAATAGCCTACGTCCGTGCGAAGAACGAATCGGGAGATAGCAATATCGAAACGCTGTATCATTTGTTCGATCATAGAGTAGAAGCTATCGAGTTCAAGGTGGATCAGGAGTCAGAGGTCACAGGTGCACCGCTTCAGGCTCTTGATTTAAAAAGACATTTGCTGGTGGCGTTCATAAATCGAAACGGCAAGATCATTATCCCGAGCGGTCAGGATACTATAGAGAGGGGCGACACTGTAATGGTCGTCACTACTCATACGGGATTTAACGATATCACTGATATTCTGAAATAGCGGAGGAAATATGAACAGCTCGATCATTCGATATATTTTAGGAAACGTTATGCGAATGGAAGCCTGCTTTTTGCTTCTGCCTTGCATAGTGTCGCTGGTTTACGGGGAAGGCGTGGGACTTTATTATCTTGGAACAGCCATTGTGTGCCTTGCTATTGGTGTGGTAATGGCTTGGAAAAAGCCTAAAAACTATGTGTTTTATCTCAAAGAGGGTTGTATAGCAACATCTTTGAGCTGGATAGTTATGAGCCTTGTTGGGTGTATGCCTTTTTGGATAAGTGGAGAGATACCAAGCTTCACGGATGCTATGTTTGAAACAGTTTCCGGCTTTACAACAACCGGTGCTTCGATCCTTACCAATGTTGAGGCGCTTTCTCATACTGCACTTTTTTGGCGAAGCTTCACGCACTGGATAGGCGGTATGGGAGTTTTAGTTTTCCTGCTTGCTATCATACCGCTGAGCGGTGGCTCAAATATAAATCTTATGAGAGCGGAAAGCCCTGGACCATCAGTCGGCAAGCTTGTTCCAAAGATGAAATATACCGCAAGGATACTTTATATAATCTATTTTGGCATGACCATATTGGAATTTATTTTCCTTATTATCGGCAAAATGCCTGTGTTTGACAGCATTTGTACAGCCGTTGGAACGGCAGGCACGGGTGGTTTTGGAGTCAAGAACGACAGCTTAGGAAGCTATTCGCCATATTTGCAGTGGGTGGTTGCCATTTTCATGATACTGTTTGGCGTGAATTTTAACGCATACTATTATATTATATACAGGCACTTTAAAAAGGCATTCAAAATGGAGGAAGTACGGTGTTATTTTGCTATAATCCTCATTGCCACAGCTATAATATTCGCAAATATCCTCGACCGCTGTGTTAGCATTTTTGACGCACTCACAAAGTCAGTCTTTCAGGTGGCGTCACTAATTACAAGTACGGGCTTTTCAAGCACTGACTTTAATTTGTGGCCTCAGATATGCCGGACGGTGCTTGTACTTATAATGTTCATAGGAGCTTGCGCAGGCAGTACGGGCGGAGGTATAAAGGTATCAAGAGTGATCGTGCTTTTCAAGACAATGATAAAGGAGCTTCACTCCTATATACACCCAAAGAGCATACGAAAGGTAAACCTTGACGGCAAACCTGTTGAGCATGAGATAGTGCGTTCTATAAATGTTTATATCGTAACATTCGTGATAATTTTTGCTTCATCAGTTTTTATGGTGGCATTTGATGGTAAAGATCTTGTAACAAACTTTACTGCTGTGCTGACAACCATCAATAACATGGGACCTGGTCTTGCGGAGGTAGGTCCAACAGGCAACTTTTCAAACTTCTCTGTTTTTTCAAAGTTCGTTTTCATGTTCGATATGCTTGCAGGCAGATTGGAGCTTTTCCCTCTGCTGATACTTTTCCACCCCTCTGCATGGAAAGATCTTATTTCTAAGAGGGCGGAAGCAAGAAAATTCTGATAACATAAAAAGGACGGCATCTCGACCCATTCAGGGACGATGTGCAGTCTTTTGATTTTCTATAAGGTATGTTATTTAAAGAAAAACCCTGCTGTCATGTCAAGATAATTTCCGCCGCTGTAGTTTGGATACTGCTTCTCGACTTCTGCCTTGAAGCTTTCTGCGCTTGTGCAGTTTGCAGCAATGGATTTAAGGTTTTCAAGATAGTCTATCTTTGTCTGAGCGTCTTTAAGATCCTCAGGTGTGTAGTGGGAAGTGAGTATAAGGTCATAGCCCTTTGCGATATAGTCACGAAGCTGTGCAATTATTGCGTCAGCGTGACCTGCCCCTGCAACGATAGAGTGGCAATCGTGACCTAGCATATGAGTGTAAACTGCATTTATCTCAGGTATCTCAACGTCAAATGCCTCAGAAGTCTGCTTGATAACAAAATCAATGCCGCCGATAGCGATCTTGCCCTCGCCGATAACGTTCGTTATCTTGTGAACTGACTTGTCGAAAATATCGCCGAATGCGCCTGTGAAGTTGTTGATAAGAGCCTTTCCACCACCGTTTTCTGAATATTCCACAGCGTTCTGTGTTGCATACTTAGGCACGTCAGGCAGGAACGTTGCGCCTGCGCCGTGATATGCCACCAGCATACCTTCTACCTCAACGTCCTTGAGATAGTCTGCAAGCTCGGTATTGTTGTCAAAGAAGCAAGGTGACTCGATAACGACAGCCTTGCCGTTTTTCTCGACGATAAAAACTTCGTTGTCGATAAAATCGTTGGTCTTGTAAGCGTGAAGCTTTATGCCACCGAAATCGTAAACGTTCACTTCGCCTTTTGCGAGCTTAACAGATGTAAATGTATTTTTGTTCATAATATATTCCTCCTAAAGTTTTGCGTTTGAATTTGACTTTCGGAAGAACAAGCGCTTGATCTCTTTCCTTGACTTTATCATATCACAAAGTTTTTACCTTGAAAAGTACGCACTTTTTTGTAAGGTAGTTACCAAAAAGTAAGTTTTGCGCAAAAACGCTGTTTTTATGTAAAAATAAAATTGTAAACATTATATGAATAAAACTAATGTTGCTTTTTGGCTTGTAATATGCTATAATGAATGTAACATTCTAAATGAAACTATTGAGGTGATAATATGCTGAGAAAAGAAGATCTGCCTGAATGTCCTATAGCAACAACTGTGCAGCTTATCGGCAACAAGTGGAAACTGCTTATCCTGCGCAATTTGCGTATGCGTCCATGGCGGTTTAATGAGCTTCAAAAGTCACTGACAGGTATAAGTCAGAAGGTGCTTACGGAAAATCTCCGTGCAATGGAATCAGACGGGATAATCGTTCGCACTGTTTATGCAGAAGTGCCGCCGAGAGTAGAGTATTCGCTAAGCGACCTTGGCGAGACCATGCGTCCTATTTTAGACGCTATGGAGAAGTGGGGAAATGAATATAAGGCATCATTTAATTGAATTATAATAATATACAGAATAAGTAAATGCAAAAGACTGCATATCGACCTGAAAATGGTCGTAATGCAGTCTTTTGTTGTAAGATCAAATTGTAAATTTAAAAATGCTAGCTTTTTACGCCTGTTATTTTACAGCCTTTTTGAACTGCTGTTCATATTTATGCTTGGTCGCTATTCCGCCTCTTATATGTCTTTCACGTTTGTTTTCCTCAAGGACCTCTTTTACGCTTTTGAAAAGCTGAGGAGAGATTTTCGGCAGACGTTCTGTCAGATCCTTATGTACTGTGGATTTGCTTATGCCAAATTCCTTTGCCGCACAGCGTACCGTGGCTCTGTGTGCCGCAACATATTCTCCAAGCAGCACACATCGTTCCTTTTCGGATCCATTCATTGTTCACACCCCATTAAATTTTTCTGTAGTAATCTATATGCTGTTGCTTACCTCATTATTACTTGACGTTCTTTCAGACTTTACAAAATAATTGCCGATAATCAAATATTTTTATGCAAAATGCTTGAAATCACACTGGGAATGTGCTATAATGTAAGTGTGATAGAGATACTGTCACAGAATATGAACGAAACGAGGGGATAAGGGCAATGAAACTTAATTTTATCGGTGCAACACATGAGGTAACGGGAAGCTGTACATATATAGAAGCCTGCGGAAAGAGATTTCTGGTGGATTTCGGAATGGAGCAGGGCGTTGACTATTTTGAAAATGCGAAGATACCTTGTCCTCCTGGAAATATAGATTTTGTATTGCTGACTCATGCTCATATAGATCATTCAGGTCTGCTTCCACTGTTGGCGGCAGGCGGCTTTGCTGGACAGATACACGCAACGGAGGCCACTTGTAATTTATGTGAGATAATGCTGAGAGATTCAGCGCATATTCAGGAGTTTGAAGCAGAGTGGAGAAGCAGAAAGGGCAAACGTAAGGGTACAGGCGAGGTGTCGCCACTCTATACTATGGCAGACGCAGAGGCGGCTATTGCCTGCCTTTGCCCACACCCATACAGTGAGGTGACGGAGATATCCGATGGCATAAAGGTACGCTTTATTGACGCAGGTCACCTGCTTGGTTCATCAAGTATAGAGATATGGCTCACAGAGAACGGTGAAGAACGTAAGATCGTATTTTCGGGAGATATAGGAAACCTTGACCAGCCTCTTATCAGAGATCCGCAGTATATAACGGAGGCAGATTATGTTGTAATGGAGTCAACATACGGTAACCGTCGCCATGATAAGCCGAAGGACTATGCAAAGAGTCTTGCAGAGGTCATTCAAAAGACCTTTGATAGAGGAGGAAATCTTGTTATACCGTCATTCGCAGTGGGCAGAACTCAGGAACTGCTGTATTTTATAAGGCATATCAAGGCGGAGAATATGGTGACGGGTCATGGGGATTTTCCTGTGTATGTGGATTCTCCACTTGCTATCGAGGCAACGCAGATATTCAACAAGAACAAAAATTCCTGTTTCGATGAAGAGGCAATGTCCTATGTGAACAAGGGCATAAATCCTATCACTTTCAGCGGACTTAATATTGCTGTCACAAGTGACGAGTCAAGAGCCATAAACTTTATCGACACGCCTAAGATAATAATTTCCGCAAGCGGTATGTGCGAGGCGGGCAGAATAAAACACCACCTCAAACACAATTTGTGGAAACCTGAAAACACCATACTTTTTGTGGGCTATCAGGCTATGAATACCCTTGGAAGAAGTCTTGTGGAGGGTGCAAAAACGGCAAAGCTTTTCGGCGAGGAAGTCGTTGTCAGGGCTGAGATACTGGTGCTGCCAGGCGTGAGCGGTCATGCTGACGTTGACGGGTTGGATAGGTGGATAAAAAGCTATGAAAAGCCGCCTAAGAAAGTCTTTGTCAACCACGGCGAGGATTCTGTTGCCGAGGCGTATAAGGAGCATTTGCGTAACGATTTCGGACTAAACGCCTTTGCACCATACAGCGGTGCAGAGCTTGACCTTATAAGTGGCGAGTTCAAGAATACAACCCCTATAAAGATAGTCAAGAAGACAGGTGCGTCGCCTAACTATCAGCGTCTGCTCAGTGCTCTTGACAGGCTGACGGCTTTGGTAAACAAAAGCTCAGGTCTTACTAATAAAGACCTTGCAAAGCTCACTGATACCATAAATAATATCTGTGCGAAGTGGAACGATTAGCTTTTGCTGCACATATAATATGAGATACAGGGCAACACTGCACGCTTTATGTGTGGTGTTGCCTGACGCATACGAAAGGAACAAACCACACAATGAAAAAGATACACGTCAGTGCTATAAACAGAAAGGTCAGAGATGACGAAAAGCTTTTTGTTGAAGAGTGCGACAGAAAATATAATGAAAAGCTCGTTGCCATTGCAGACAGCATCGAGGAGCATCAAAAGGAGAAGCCTATATTGCTTTTGGCAGGTCCGTCAGGGGCGGGCAAGACCACAACAGCGTTGAAAATAGAGGAAATACTTGACAGCAGGGGAATACACACCCACACTATCTCTATGGACGATTATTTTCTGCCTGCTGACAGCTTCACCGCTGTTATAGGAGAGGACGGCAAGCCTGACTATGAATCTCCTGACAGAATAGACCGAAAGCTTCTTTATGAGCATATGGAAAAGATAAACAGCGGTGAGGAAGTCGTTCTGCCGAAGTTTGAGTTTTCAGAACAATGCAGGCATGATGGAGATAAACTCAGACGAAACAAAAACGACATAGTTGTTTTTGAGGGTATCCATGCCCTTAACCCGGAGGTCACAGGTGCGGCTGGGGATTATGCAAGATGTATGTACGTCAGTGTAAGAAGCAGACTTGAATTGAAAGACGGTGAGCTTCTGCATCCTTGCTATATCAGGCTTATGCGCAGACTTATAAGGGACGGATTTTTCCGTGGCAGAAGTGCAGCGGAAACACTAGATATGTTCGACAGCGTTGAGGCTGGCGAGAACAAGTATATAATGCCATACAAGCACAGGGCTGAGTTTTCAGTGGATACTTTTCACGCTTATGAGCCTGCCTTGTATAAGAACTATCTTTTGGATACACTGCGACGTGAGAGCAGGAGTTATAAGGATTTTGAACGCTTTTTGCCTATGCTAAAAGCCCTTGAGGAGATAGAGCCGGTGATGCTCGAAAGTGTGCCTGTAAATTCCCTTGCAAGGGAGTTTGTAGGTGAGAGTAGCTATAGATACTAAGACGATAAAACGCCGTCGGAAAAGGACGGCGTTTTGCTATGCTTGCTTGACTTTTTTTATAAAAAGTAGTAAAATGAGATAAGGTAAGTACAGGTATTTTTGAAAACGTTTTCCTAAACGTGATCATTGAATAAAAAATTAGTGGGGATAAAAATGAATTTTGATAATGATTTGATGCTTTTCTTTCGAACGATATATGAAGATTCGGCAGATATGGACGAATGCAGTGCCAAGGTGAAAAGTGCTGTGGCTGCTGTGGCAGACAAGCTTGACATCGTCAGAGCGGAGCTTGCAGTGAAAATGCCTGCAACAAAGCTTTGTGAGGATGGTGCAGATATGCTCATGGTGCTTTATGACAGAGATAAGGACGTGGAAAACGAGCCTTTTGAGGCAAGTTTTCCTTTGTTTGAAGGCGGCTTTATAACAGTGACCTTTTATTCTGGTAATTCCAATGGCTTTGATAACGAGCAAAGGAATATCGTAGAGATAATCGCAAACACTGTTTTTATCCAATTTAACAGGGTAGTTATGCAGGAGCTTGTTACTCATGTTATAAAAACGGATATCGAAACAGGTGCAGCAACTTTAGACGCTTTGATAAATTACGCTGGTATGCTTATAGCGCAAAACAGGATAGAGGATTTCAGTATAATTTTTTTCAATATACATAACTTCAAATATGTAAATAAGGTATTAAATTACGAACAGGGCGACGTTGTTTTGCGTAATTATACAAAGACTATATACCGAAATCTTTCAGATGGTGAGATGATCGCAAGACTTGGCGGCGATAATTTCGTTATGCTTGTAAAGAATGAATCGCTCAGAGAATATATTGATATGCTCAGCTTTATGAACATAAGGTATGACGATGGCAAAGTATCAAAGGATTTTATTTTTAGTGCAACCATCGGATATTCGTCAACTGTGGGTATAAGATATCCAAGAGAAGTAATGGCTCGTGCAAGCATTGCATATGCTGCTGCAAGACGAGTTGGCGCAGGCCATGTAATGGAGTATTCCGAAAATATAAAACAAGAACTGATGAAAATTCAGGGAGTGCTGTCAAACTTCATGGCTGGGCTTATGGCAGGTGAGTTCGAGGTGTATTATCAGCCAAAGGTACGCATCGAAACCAAGGAGATATTTGGTGCAGAAGCCCTTGTACGTTGGCATAGAAAGGGAAGGTTATCAGCACCGGTGGAGTTTATTCCGCTTCTCACGAATGACGGAAGCATAATAAAGCTTGACTACTATGTGCTTGAAGAAGTTTGCAAATGGCTGAGAAAACGCATAGATATGGGTTTTGAACCTTTGAGGATATCAGTGAATTTTTCGAGGAAGCACCTGGAAGAAAAAAATATGATAGGTAATATAGTTGCCTTGATCGACAAATACGAGCTTGATCACCAGCTTATAGAAATAGAGCTTACTGAAAGCGAGGATTATCAGAATTTTGAGCTTATCACAGAGATCGTGAATGGTCTGAGAGCTAATGGTATCGTCACATCTATGGACGATTTTGGTACTGGCTTTTCATCGCTCAATATGATAAAGAATGTTGATCTGCAGGTAATAAAGATAGACAAGTCCTTTATTCCTCTTGAAAAGGATTATGAGGGCAAGGATAAAGATCTTATAATGTTCTATTACATTATAAAAATGGTTAAAAAGCTTGGCAAGGAAACTATCGCCGAGGGAGTTGAAACTGAGCAGCAGCTTGACTATCTCAGAGAAGTTGGCTGTGACGCTGTTCAGGGCTTTGTGTTTGACAAGCCTCTGCCTGCGGCTGAGTTTGAGAAACGTCTTGCCTGCGGTTATAACTGATAAATAAAAGGACGAACATTTAGAGGAGCGCCAATAAAGAAGTTTTTATGATTTGAAGATAAGGTTGCGTAACCGCCTTGGTTACGCAACCTTTCTCTTTTTGTCGTACTTCATACTGTCAGCGACCGCAGTCGATACTGCGACATCGAAGCGATAATAAATGTCGATCTGCTGTGTGCGGTGCCCACTGCTCTTATCGGGAGCATGAACAACAATCTTCTCGATCAGTTCGTGCATGATCTCAGGAGTAAGCTCTGAAGCGCTATCCCTCAGTTTCTTCTGCTCGTCCTCATATCCTGATGACATAACAGTAAATCGCTCATCGGAAATTTTCCCTGATACATTGTCCTCATAAAGCCTTGTAAACAGCCTGTCCAGTTCAGCAATACGCTTTTCAGCCTGTTTCATGGCTTTCTTTGCTTTGGAAAGCTCCGAGGTCTGTTTCTGAACGGAATTGTCCATAGCCGCCTGCACAAACTCGTCCTCATGTTCCTTAACCCTGACAAGCAGTTTGTTCAGCTCGTTCAGCACGATCTCATTCAGTACAATAGTTCTGATGAAGTGAGCAGAACAAGCGTCCTTGTCTGAGGAATATGTGGAACACTTCAAATGCTCCTGATCTGCGGTCAGACTTGTCGCACGGCACAGATACATCTTTTTTCCACAGTCGGCACAGTAGACCATACCCGAAAATGGATTGACTTCCTCATGTTTGGTGGGACGGCGTTTGTTCTTGCGAAGCTCCTGCACTAAATCAAACTCCTGCTGAGTTACGATAGGCTCATGAGTATTCTCAAAGATGAGCCATTCTTCCTGCGGATTTTTCACGGTTTTCTTGTTCTTGTAGGACTTCTTGTGTGTTCTGAAATTGACTGTATGCCCGATGTATTCGGGTCGATCAAGAATGTGACTGATAGTTTTTCCGCTCCAGCGGTGCAGCTTAGCGTTCTTGTGACCGTTATCCCTACCCTTTGACAGAGCGTAGGCTGTAGGAGTCGGGATACCTTCCTGCGTGAGAATGCGGGCAATCTGCACCGGACTGTAGCCCTCAATGCAGAGCTTGAATATCCTTCGGACAACCTCAGCAGCTTCATCGTCAACGAGCCACAAATTTTTGTTAGCTTCGGACTTTTTATAACTGTAAATCGGGAGAGATAAAGGCTTCCCCGACTGCCCCTTAGCCTTAAAAACGGCTCTGATCTTCTTACTCGTATCACGGGCGTACCAGTCATTAAAAATATTAAGTGTCACAGATGGATAACCCATAAGTGACCTTTACCGCCCAAAACAAAATAACAACTAAAAGAGTAAGTTTTAGTATCTTCTATGGTCAAAACAAGATGGCTTAAAAACAAATAAGTCAAACTTAAGAAAAAACCAACACTACAACTTTTCGCAAAATTATTGATTTGACGATACGGGCAAAAATGCCGTAGCGGGATATACCTATACATTATAAATTATACCAAAAATCCCTCCGTATGTCAAGGAAAGATCAAGCGATTTTGTCAGTTTGGTAAAATAATCATAAAGACTATATCGGAGGTATTATTATGAGCAAAGGAACGGTATATAAACGCAGGGATGGGCGCTGGGAGTGCCGTATTTCTATGGGGAAAGACGATAACGGAAAGCGAGTATTCAAGTCTTTCTACGGCAAGAGCCGTGAGGAAGCAGAATACAAGGCTATGATAGCACTGGATCACAGCGAGGACGAGTACGCTGTAACGGAAATGACGGTCAGGGAACTTGTGACCGAGTGGCTTCACGTTACAGCATCTCGCATCAAGGAGTCAACCGCCGCCAACTATGCCATGAAAGCAGAAAAGCACCTTATCCCTGCCTTTGGAGAGATAAAGTGCTGTTTGCTGAAAGCCAAAGATATATACGCATTTATCGAAAGAAAGCTGAAAGAGGGATTGTCGGTGCGGTATCTGTCGGATATTATGGTGCTGTTCAAGTCCGTGTTCCGCTATGCAAGCCGTGAGTATCGTATCCGTAACGTACTTGATGGTATTGTTCTCCCGAAAAAGAATAAGCCTGAAATTGCTGTCATGAATAAGGAACAGCAGCTCAGGATTGAAAAATATCTTGATAAGCATCCGTCTGTCACAAGCGTGGGCATATCCATTTCGATGTATATGGGCTTGCGTATAGGCGAGGTCTGCGCCCTTCAATGGAAGGACATAGACCTTGAAAAACGGACATTGACCGTCAGCAAGACAATTCAGCGTGTACAGTGCAGGACGGGAGCAAGGCACACCAAGCTCATCATCACCGAGCCTAAAAGCGAAAGCTCCAAGAGGACGATTCCCATTCCCGATTGTCTGCTCCCTCTGCTCAGGCAGTTTATGGATAACGGTGAGGTGTATGTGGTATCGGGCAGAAAGAAGCCCGTTGAACCGAGGACTATGCAGTACCGCTTTGTCAAGATACTGCATAACGCAAATTTGCCGTCATTCCATTATCACAGCCTGCGCCATTTATTTGCAACTCGCTGTGTCGAGCTGGGCTTTGATGTGAAAACGCTCTCTGAGATTTTAGGTCACAGTTCCGTAGAAGTCACTCTCAACCGCTACATTCATTCCGATATGGAGCGCAAGCGTACTTGCATGAGTCTGCTGTCAAAGTGTGCGTGAACGTCAGCGGAACGTAAAAGTATCGTCAGTCAGCATCTTGAAAACTGCATATTATCGGGACAAATTACGCTTTTCTCGTCAAATCAATAATTTTGCGAAAAATCAGACCTATGTACTTACTTTGCAGTAAGGGAGGTAACAGCTTGAAGGTAATTGATAATATCAGCACTCTGTTAAAAGATGAACTGATAGAAAACATAAAGAAAGGCAGTAAGATGACGATCGCCGCCTCCTGCTTTTCCATGTACGCATACAAAGAGCTAAAAAAACAGCTCGACAATATAGAGAAACTCCGCTTCATATTCACCTCACCGACGTTTGTAAAGGAATCAGCGAAAAAAGAGAAGCGTGAGTTCTTTATTCCCCGTATGGACAGAGAGTCGGGACTATACGGTACGGAATTTGAGATAAAGCTTCGCAATGAAATGACACAGAAGGCTATCGCTAAGGAGTGCGCCGACTGGATCAAAGCTAAGGTGAAATTCCGTTCCAATGTCAGCGGTGACGGAATGATTGGTTTTGTTACTGTCGATAATCAGACTGAGTCATCGGCTTATTCGCCTATTGTTGGATTTACTACAACCGATATAGGTTGTGATCGTGGCAATAATGCCTATAATATGGTTCAATGTCTCGATACACCATTTGCTCAGCAGTATATTTCACTTTTTAATAATCTTTGGAATGATAAATCCAAACTTGAAGATGTAACAGAAACTGTTATTGAGAGCATCAGTACCGCCTATAATGAAAATGCTCCGGAGTTTATATACTTCATGACGCTGTATCATGTGTTCAGCGAATTTCTTGAAGATATTTCCGAAGATGAACTGCCAAACGAAGCAACAGGCTTCAAGCAGAGCAAGATATGGGATATGCTCTACGACTTTCAGCGTGATGCTGTCCTTGCTATCATCAACAAGCTCGAAAAATATAACGGTTGTATTCTTGCGGACAGCGTAGGTCTTGGCAAGACGTTTACGGCACTGGCGATCATCAAGTATTATGAGAACCGCAACAAGACCGTACTTGTATTATGCCCGAAAAAGCTCGCTGAAAACTGGAATACATACAAGGACAATTATGTAAATAATCCTATCGCCTCCGACCGCCTGAATTATGATGTGTTGTTCCATACCGATTTGTCCCGTGACGGCGGTTATTCCAACGGGCTTGATCTTGAAAGATTGAACTGGGGTAACTATGATCTTATCGTTATAGATGAGTCCCATAATTTCAGAAACGGTATCGGCACACATTCCAATACAAGGGAAAACAGATACCAAAGGTTAATGGAAAAGGTTATCCGTGCAGGCGTTAAAACTAAGGTGCTTATGTTGTCGGCAACGCCTGTCAATAACCGTTTTACCGATCTGCGAAACCAGCTTGCACTTGCTTATGAGGGCTGTTCTGAGAACCTGAGCGAAAAGCTGAATACAAAGAAAACCATAGAAGAAATATTCCGTCAGGCGCAGAGAGTATTCAACGAATGGAGCGATTATCCGAAGGAACAGCGTACTACCGATTCGCTGCTGCGTATGCTTGATTTTGATTTCTTTGAGCTGCTCGATAGTGTTACTATTGCACGTTCAAGAAAGCACATACAGAAATATTATAACAGTGAAAAGATAGGCAAATTTCCCGAAAGGTTGAAACCTATCTCGCTTACTCCGTGTCTTACAGACCTCAGCAATGCTATTAATTACAATGAGATATACAGCAGTCTGATAGAATTATCACTATGTATCTATATGCCGTCACATTATATCTTTGAGAGCAAACTCTCAAAATATATGGACACCAGCGATAATTTCAGACAGTCTAACCGTGAGCTTGGTATCCGCAGGCTCATGGCGATAAATCTGCTGAAAAGACTGGAAAGCTCGGTCAACTCGTTCTCGCTTACATTACAGCGAATTTTAGACCTTATAACCACTACGATAAACGCTATCAATACTTTTGAAAAGCACGGTGCCGCTGATCTTGATATGTATGAAATGACCGACGATGATCTCGACATTGATGATAGCAATACTGATTTTACAGTCGGCAAAAAAGTCAAGATAGACCTTGCGGATATGGACTACCGCTCATGGCGTGACGATCTGCAAAAGGATAAGGACACCCTTGAGCTGCTGATTTTGATGATAAGAGATATTACACCCGAACATGACAGCAAATTGCAGGCGCTGTTTGAGCTTATCGCTAAAAAGCAAAAAGAGCCTATCAACGCAGGCAACAAGAAAATAATAATCTTCACGGCATTCTCAGATACGGCGGAGTATCTCTATGAGAATGTCAGCGTATATGTCAAGCAACAATTCGGACTTGAAACCGCTGTTGTTACGGGCAGTGTTGACGGCAAGACAACTATTAAGCTGAAAAGAACTAACCTGAATAACGTATTGACACTGTTTTCGCCCATATCCAAAGGCAGAGATGTGCTTATGCCCGGAAGTACGCAGGAGATAGATATTCTTATCGCTACCGACTGTATTTCTGAGGGTCAGAACTTGCAGGACTGCGACTACCTCGTTAATTATGACATTCACTGGAATCCCGTCCGCATTACTCAGCGTTTCGGACGAATTGACCGTATCGGCAGTAAGAATGAGGTCATTCAGCTTGTGAACTTCTGGCCTGATATGAACCTTGATGATTACCTCAACCTGAAATCAAGAGTTGAAACAAGAATGAAAATATCCGTCATGACCTCTACGGGTGACGATGACCTTATCAACGCAGAAGAAAAGGGTGACCTTGAATACAGAAGCTCACAGCTTAAAAAGATGATGAACGAAGTAGTTGACATGGAGGATATGAACGACGGAATCTCTATCATGGACTTGGGGCTGAACGAATACCGCCTTGATCTGCTGGAATATGTTAAGACACATAAGGACATTGAAAAGAAGCCGAAAGGACTTCACGCTGTTGTTCCTGCTACGGACGAGCTTGGCGAGGGCGTTATCTTCGTTCTGCGGAATGTGAATGACAGCGTGAATATCGGTAATCAGAACCGCATACACCCGTTCTATATGGTCTATATCGGGATTGACGGTGAGGTGATCTGTGATTACCTGAATCCGAAGAAACTGCTTGACGATGTGCGCCTGCTGTGCAGGGGCAAGTCGCAGCCGATAAAAGACCTGTGTGCAAGATTCAATAAGGAGACTGATGACGGCAGGGATATGTCGCAGATGAGCGAGCTGCTGAGTATGGCTATCGACTCTATCATCGACACCAAAGCCGAAAGCGATATTGACAGCCTGTTCGGTTCGGGTGGAACAAGTGTGCTTGTGTCGGACATTTCAGGACTTTCGGACTTTGAGCTGATATGTTTTCTTGTGGTAAAGGACGGTGACAAATAATGTTTGGATTGCCCGAAAGCACCTATTTTGGAAAACTCGTTCCGAAGAATAAATTTTATGATAAACTGACTATCGACAAGAAACTGGAGCGCAGTTTCATAGATCAGATAGCATCAATTCGGTGGGCGCATAAACTGTCCGCCGATACGCTGAATGTCGAAAAAGGCGGTACTGTTGAAGAAGTCGAAGTCTTTCTGATAAAGCTGAAAACAAGCGAGCTTGACCTGAATGTGCTTCGGCAAATGGACAGGCAGCTCCACTATCATCTGATATTCATACTGGAATTTGAGGAACAGTATCAACTTTGGACAGGCTACAAGGAAGAAAGCACAAATGCTGCTTTCAAGGTCGGGAATTATTATCACACCGATTGGGTTACAGAAGATACTTTCTCCCTGCGGATAGACGGTCTGAACATGGATACTGTCTATGAGAACCTTGTTCGTCAGATTGCAGGCGATACGCTGGCACAGGAAAACAGCGAGAGCCTGAAAGAGACTGTTGAACGGCAACTGGAACGGGAAAAGCTCACAAAAGAGATTGAAAAGCTCCGTGCGAAGATACGCAAGGAAAAGCAGTTCAACCGACAGGTGGAGTTGAACAAGCAACTGAAAACACTCTTGAAACAACTGGAGGAACTATAATGGATTTATCCCAAGTATTGTCTATTGCGACAGCCTGCATTGTTAGTGCTGGCGGTGTTGGAGGCATAGCTATTGCAGTTATAAAATTTTCATCAAATATCATAGCTGAAAGAATATCTGTTAAGTATGAAAATAAGTTAGAACGGGCTTTAGAAAAATATAAAACAGAATTGAGCAAAAAAGAGTATGTGAGCCAAGTAAAATTTGATGCAGAATTTGAAATATATAGAACATTAAGCAAAGGATTTAGTACGGCTGTTAAAAACATCATTTTAATGATTCCTGACGGAAAGGCATATTTTCCAGCAGATAAAGACAAAAGAATATGAAAACAATAATTATGTGAATGCTAATAACGCTATTGTTATGGCACAAGATGCTTTATATGCAAATGGAGCATTTATCTCGGAAGACTTGTATAACAAATATAATGAGATATTAGCATTGTGCGGTCAACAGCTTAATGCATTTCAAAGAAGGTACAATGTATTGTATTTCGCTTCACAAGAGAAAAAAGAGAGCTATACAGATAAAGAATATGAGCGAACCACAACAATCAAAGAAAAATGGCTTGAATTGAATAATTGCGTCCGAGAATATATCTCAAAATTAGAGGTTATTGATTAGGAGGAATCTCATAATGGAAAAGAGGAATCTCATAATGGAAAAAATGAAAATGGAATCCGCAAACATTACGGATATGAACATAGATAAGATTGCCGCACTGTTCCCGAACTGCATTACGGAAACGGCTGACGAGAACGGCAAACTGAAAAAGGCAATTAACTTTGAAATGCTCCGTGCAATGCTGAGCGAGGATATTGCCGAGGGCGATGAAGCCTACGAATTCACATGGGTGGGCAAAAAGGCGGCTATCGCTGAGGCTAACCGTCCTATCCGCAAGACTCTGCGCCCCTGTCCCGAAGAAAGCGTGAACTGGGACACCACCGAGAACCTCTACATTGAGGGTGACAACCTTGAAGTGCTGAAACTGTTGCAGGAAAGCTATCTCGGCAAGGTGAAGATGATCTACATCGACCCGCCCTACAACACGGGGAATGACTTTATCTACCGTGATGATTTTGCCGTGTCTGCTGACGATTACGCAGAGGAAAGCGGACAGCTTGACGAGAACGGCAACCGCCTTTTCAAGAACACCGACAGCAACGGGCGTTTCCATTCCGATTGGTGCAGCATGATATATTCTCGGCTGATGCTGGCAAGAAATTTGCTGGCTGATGACGGGGTTATTTTTATTAGCATTAATGATAAAGAAGTAAATACACTTAAAGATATTTGTATTGAATTATTTGGCGGCGCTAATTTTCTTGCAACTTTGATATGGGATAAAAATCATAGCGCACAAGCAGGAATATTTAAAGTATATCACGAGTATATATTAGTTTTCTGTAAAAATGTAGATAATATCTCAACTCCCAAATCACTCGACCATGATTTGTTTGAAGCTGGAGCTATGAAAAAAGTATCCGGAAGACATCCTGCAAGCGAGTTCACTTTTCCCGTTGGAACAAGATTTGATGCACCTGATGGAACGGAAATTAGCGGAGAATATGGAGATACCGAAAAAGTCGTTGTAACAAAAGGAAGACTGTTGGCGAAAGATCATAAACTTGTAGAAGAAGTTACGTTACAAGCTGGTTTTACACAAGCTAACCAAATGCGCCAGTATTTTTATGGGGACAAAGAAACGCTTGTTGACTCACAAGGACAAAGAATAGTTGAGTTTTATTTCAATTCGACAGGTAAAATAAAGATTGTAAAGGAAAGAAGTGTTGAATCTCCACAGACCACTTGTCATTTTGGCACACAAGGAGCTGCTTCAACAGAATTAGCATCTTTATTTGATTTGGAAGAATGTCCTTTTAGTTCACCTAAACCAATATCAATGATAAAAGAGTTTGCACTTAGGTTTTTGAATGATGGAGATACGGTTTTAGACTTCTTTTCAGGAAGTGCAACTACTGCACATTCATTAATGCAAGTTAATGCAGAATCAAACATAAAAAATATAAAATATATTCTTGTACAGATTGCAGAAGACCTTGATGAAAGTTTAAGGCAAGCACAAAAAGATGCTGTTAGAACGCTTGAAGTGGGGATAGAATACTTAGACAGCGTAAACAAACCACATACCATTTGCGAGATAGGCAAAGAGCGAATCCGCAGGGCAGGCGCAAAGATAAAATCCGAAACAGGTGCGGATATTGATTACGGTTTCCGTGTGCTGAAACTCGATGACACCAATATGCAGGAAGTTTATTACACCCCTGCCGAAACAGATCAGCAGATGCTTTTAGGCTTTGAGAGCAACATCAAGCCCGACCGCACCGATCTTGACCTGCTGTTCGGCTGTCTGCTTGACTGGGGCTTGCCGCTTTCCATGCCGTACAGCTCCGAGCAGATAGAGGGTGTGACGGTGCATACCTATAATGACGGCGACCTTATCGCCTGCTTTGACAAGGCTATCCCCGAAAGCGTCATAAAGACCATTGCAAAACGTCAGCCGCTGAGAGTGGTTTTCCGTGATGACAGCTTCTCAGACAGCCCGTCAAAGATCAATGTAAGCGAGATTTTCAAGATGATCTCGCCGGATACAAGGGTTAAGGTGATATGATATGAAACTGCAATTCAAACACCAGAAATTTCAGGCTGATGCGGCAAAAGCTGTTGTTGATGTGTTCGCAGGTCAGCCATATCTCACGCCTACATACATGATCGACAGAGGCTCTGAAACTCGCCTGACCGATACAGACGAGGAATTTACAGGCTGGGCAAATCAGAAGCTTATCCCTGCCCTGACCGATGATATGATACTGGAGCGTATCCGTAAGATACAGCGTGCAAATCAGATAAAGCCCTCGGACAAGCTGGAGGGGCGGTATAACCTCACTATCGAAATGGAAACGGGTGTCGGCAAGACCTACACCTACATCAAGACCATGTACGAGCTGAACAAGGCTTACGGCTGGAGCAAGTTTATTGTTGTCGTGCCGAGCGTTGCTATCCGTGAGGGCGTGTTCAAGTCATTCCAGATCACGCAGGAGCATTTTGCAGAGGAATACGGCAAGAAGATTCGCTTTTTCATATACAACTCTGCAAGGCTCACCGAGATAGACCGCTTTGCATCTGACAGCAATATCAATGTCATGATAATCAATTCGCAGGCGTTCAACGCAAAGGGCAAAGATGCTCGCCGTATCTATATGAAGCTCGATGAGTTCCGCAGCCGCCGTCCTATCGACATTATCGCAAAGACAAACCCCGTGCTTATTATAGATGAACCGCAGTCGGTTGAGGGTAAGCAGACAAAGGAACGTCTGAAAGAGTTTCACCCGATACTGACACTCCGCTATTCCGCAACGCATAAATCCGACAGCATTTATAACATGATCTACCGCCTTGACGCACTGGAAGCCTATAACAAAAAGCTCGTTAAAAAGATTGCGGTTAAGGGTATCAGCGCAAGCGGAACAACGGCAACAGAGGGCTTTGTGTTCCTTGAAAGTATCAATGTTTCGGGTGCAAATCCGACAGCTACTATCCGCTTTGATGTCAAGGGAAAAACAGGTGTCCGTCAGGTCAGCCGAACCGTTAATGAGGGTTTTAACCTCTACGATCAGTCGGGACAGCTCGAAGAATACAAGAACGGCTATACCATTTCCCGTATTGACGCAAGGGACGATCATATCGAATTCCTGAACGGCAAAAAGCTGTTCCTCGGTGATATTATGGGCAGCATAGACGAGGAGCAAATTCGCCGTATCCAGATACATGAAACTATCGTATCACATATCGAGCGTGAGAGACAGCTTTTCCATAAGGGAATCAAAGTGTTGTCGCTTTTCTTCATTGATGAAGTCGCAAAGTACAAGCAGTATGATGAAGCAGGACAGCCTGTGAACGGTATCTATGCGGATATGTTTGAAGAAGAATACAAGGCTGTCATTGAGAATTATCAGCGTGAGTTCGGCGATGACGATTATATCCGCTATCTTGATGCGATTTCTGCTAACAGCACCCATGCCGGATACTTCTCCGTAGACAAAAAGGGCAAGTTGACAGACGGCAAGATCGACAAGAAAGAGAAAACCTCGGACGATGTATCGGCTTATGACCTTATCATGAAAAACAAGGAGCTTCTCCTTGACCGTGATCCGAAGCGTTCGCCTGTGCGCTTCATATTCTCCCACTCGGCTCTTCGTGAGGGCTGGGATAATCCTAACGTGTTCCAGATCTGCACCCTGAAACAGTCCACAAGTGAAGTCCGCAAGCGTCAGGAAGTCGGCAGAGGTCTGCGACTTTGTGTCAATGAGGACGGAGACAGAATGGATACGGGTGTTCTTGGCAATGAAGTGCATAATATCAACGTGCTGACCGTTATCGCAAGTGAAAGCTATGACAGCTTTGCAAAAGGCTTGCAGAGTGAGATTGCAGAAGCAGTCGCATACAGACCAAAAACTGTTACTGCCGAGTTGTTCAAAGGCAGAGAGATCAGCGATGACAAGGGTAACACTCAGGTCATTGATGACGATCTTGCTCAGGCTATCTATGAGGATATGATCTCCAATGGCTATATCAAGCGTGGTCAGCTCACCGACAAATACTACGAGGACAAGGCTAACAATGAGATCAAGGTAGCAGAGGAAGTTGCTGACAGCGCTCCTGCTGTTATAGAGATCATTGAGAGCATTTATGATGAAAAAGCAATTCAGCCCGAAGATGCCCGTAAGAATAATGTTGAGCTTAAAGTCGATGACAAAAAGCTCGCTATGCCAGAATTTAAGGCGTTATGGGAGAAAATAAATTCCAAATCGGTATATGTAGTCGATTTTGAGACTGATGAGCTTATCAAGAATGCTATCAACGCACTGAACAGCAAACTCAGGGTGCAGAAGATATTCTACAAGATCGAATCAGGCTCTATGGAGGGCATTGACTCCAAGGAGGCTCTTGAAAAGGGCGAGGCTATGAAGAAAAACGAGTCCGCCACCGAAACAAGAACTTTCACCGCCAACAAGAGCGTGAAATATGACCTTATAGGCAAACTCGTTGCAGAGACAGGGCTTACAAGAAAAGACATTGTCCGTATCATGACAGGTATTGAGCCTGCGGTTTTCGGTCAGTATCAGTATAACCCCGAAGAATTCATACTCAAATCTGCTCAGCTTATCAATGAGCAGAAAGCAACAGCTATCATTGAGCATATCACCTATCACGCTCTTGATGATCATTACGGTACGGAAGTATTTACTGAGCCTACTATCAAGGGAAAGCTGAACGTCAATGCAATGAAAGCTCAGAAGCACCTCTACGATCATATCGTATATGACAGCACAAATGAGCATGATTTTGCGACGGAGCTTGATACTAACAAGGCTGTTGCGGTGTATGTCAAGCTGCCGAACGGTTTCTATATCTCAACTCCGGTTGGCAAGTATAATCCCGACTGGGCGATAGCTTTCTATGAGGGTGAGGTCAAGCATATCTACTTCATAGCAGAAACAAAAGGATCTATGTCTTCTATGCAACTCCGTGACATCGAAAAAGGCAAAATACATTGTGCTAAGGAGCATTTCAAGGCTATAAGCAGTGATAATGTTGTTTATGATGTGGTGGACAGCTATAGCTCTTTATGGGAAATCATTTCTAAATAAAATTAAAACAACAAGCTGATTCCTGTATAGAGTATCAGCTTGTTGTTTTCTGTTATATTAGTTAATGCATAGATGAGTTAAGATCTATATCTTATTTATAGATTCCTTTGAAATATCAGCATACAATATGGTTTTTTGATTTATGTGATAATATTCATTGCTTATAATCTGTTCGTTCAAAATTAAAACGTCATCAATTTTCCATTTTTCATGTGAAAGATTATAATGCTTTATTATATCATCTATATGATTTTTAATCCAAGCAACCCTACGTTTATGCTTTGAAATATAACACAATTCGCCTTTTTGATCACAGAAAACCCGTAAATACTCCTGATGCATTTCATAAGGAGATTTGGTGAATGAAAAGTCCTTCACCTCGGCAACAATTATTTTTTTCTTTTTGGGATAAATAATTAAGACATCAATATCGCCTATATCTTGATTTTTATCATCCGTTATTTTTATTCCATTGATTTTTTGACTTTGGAATCGATAATTAACACATCAATTTTTTTTAGTTTATCGGCAACAGCATCGTTGAAATGATTTCCACCTGAATTTGCTATTCTTCCAAGCAGTGATTTTAGTTTTCCTTTTTCATTAAACACAGGTAATTTTGCATCATTTATCAAATCAACTGTAAAAAGCATACAATGATATAACTGCCTATTTCCCCATATAAACTTGTTGTCATAATTTACAATAGGCCTTCTTGTAACCGATAATCTCCTATTAAATTTCCAAGGCCAAATATCATTTTTCGAGAATCCTGAAGGTGGTGTTAGATAGTCGTTTCTTTGACTTAGTGACAAACTATCCATTACTTGCCAAATGACCTTTACATCTAATTTAACATATTTTTTGATTTTATCAGGCAGTTCGTCATGTGTAATAGTTTTTACATTGCTCTCTATTTCATCTCCAATTTCTAACATTGCATAAATGAAGTTAATAAAATCTGTGAAGGTAAATCCAAATTCTTCAAGATAAGCAATATTTAATTCTTGAGGTGGTTGCAAAACTAATATGTCAGCATGATAAGTATCAATATATGGATTTGAGTGGTCATTTATTCGCTTTATTGCAGCCGTTCCGTTTACAGTTGCAAGTTTGTCAATATCAGTCTTATCTATACCTATACGTCCTGAATTTAAGATAGACATATCACTATCGATAATTTTATATCTATAGTAATCACTGGTATTTGCCCAATCAATAATTGCAGAACAGATTGACAACATTTCCTCATAATCCATTTCACCCAGGTTTATATCTCCTTTTGGAGGCTGAGCTGATATGTATTCCAGCAGAAATTTCTGAGATAGTGATGCTTTATTGATTTGATTGAATTGCTCTTGAAAATCGTTTGTTTTTTCGGGATAGCAATTCAACTGATATGCGTACCTGCCCCTTTTTACCATCATTGAAAACAAGGTTGTCTCAAGGTCATTGCAAAGTTTGTATATTAGTTGTTCTGTTTTATAATTCTGCGAAAAATCACACAACTTTTTGAATAAGTAACCTACTGCATCATTACATATTTTATTCTTTTCTTTGGAGGGAATATTTGTGCCTTTCTGAATCTGTTTCACCTTTGTGAAATAATCGCCTAATTCATACAAGAGTGAATCTTCACATTCAACAGGAATAAGCTGCAATTCTGAATTAGTAGGTTTCAAGTACGGTGTATTTGTATAATCCAAAGCATGAACTTTTTTCTTTAACGGATTACAAAAAACGTAATCTAACTGAGTGCTTACAATATTGGACGTAGAATAAGAAAATAATTCGTTTAGTACTTTAAATAATAGTTCTTTTTCAAATAAGTTTGTCTTTTCCGAGAACTTCAAATAATCTTTAGGACACCAGTGTAGTATAATAACATTATTTTCGTGCTTAACTATGATTTCTTCATTATTTGAAGTGACATTATCTTGAACCGCATAATAATCTGCTATGTTTCCATTTAGTATATTCCTAATTTCGATAGTACTACAATTAAATACATTTTGCTCAATAATATCCTTGACTTCTGATAGCCAATATGATACTACATCCAAAAGAGTTTTTATAACATTTAGCATTTCAATTGAAGTAGGTTCTTCGGTAGTAATCCATATATTAATGTTTTTGAATTTAATTAACAGCTCGAATTGCTTATGCGATGTACTGCAATAAATATTACGCTTTAAATCTGTAAGTACTACCTCTTTTAAATAATTACTATTTGGGAATGAAACAAGCTGCTTATCTAATTTGGTTAGTGCTTTATTAAGATAATCAATAGAATCTCCAAATCCTACAAAAAGGTTTGATTCTCTAACATCGACATCATCGTCTATATAGAAAGAATAATTGTTGTCAGAGTATATTGCGATATAGTTTATATCCATAGGATACGGAAGAAAACTTGGTGAAAGTTTCAATTTACTGTCAATGTATCTTGGGATAAAATTTGAATGATGGGATTCGTTTACAGATAAGCAATATAATTCAAATGGTGACAATGCTATATTTTTTGTATATGGCTTCTTCTGAAAACCAACGAATAAAGCTCTTCCAAATGAATTGGATACCGTAAGCTGATAGATTCTATTCTTATTAGGAGTAATTGTAATGTTATCTGCGATATAAGATAAACGTTCCTCAATTTCAGAAGTATCAATTCTCGTTTCAGAGAAAATGTTTTCAAGGTTATAATCTTTTCCGTCATCACAGAAAAAACGAAGAAATAGAATACCATCATTTGATACGTTCAATAATAATTCTTTGTAGTCAAGTCTATTTATGAGGTTTACACCATACTCACTTTCTTTTATTTTATGATGTCCTAATCTGGAAAGATTTATTATGCATTTCTTAAAACAATCATCATTGTACAATTGTATTAGTTCGTCAAAGCAATTATACTCCTTAGCTTTTTTTAAAAAGAAATGAATCAAAAACGGGGCGAGTATTGTATGATTTAAGATGATAGAATACTGTGTATTAATTTTTAGGAATGGTTTATAATAGAATTCAAAATTATTTCCATCTGAAATAAAATCTCTGTCTTTATTGCCAAACACAGAAAAAACACTTTCAGCATCACTTCTAAGTAACTCATAAATCAAATTATTGTCGATAGTAATGGAGTTGATCAACATACCAGACTTTTCAGTTGACATAGGATAAACTATATTAAGGGTTTCATGATGCTTTAATGACGATAGATTATAGCCCAATATCTCTGCTGTTTTATTCAATATTTCTAAAATAAGAGTTGCCATATTTCGACATTCGAAAACAAATACTTCATCAAAGCTGTTTTTATTTGCAAATATAATGTCAAGAAATATTTGTAGATTATACCCGATATATCGAGTTATCCCTGAAAAAATCCACTTGTTTCCGTAGAATTGCTCACGATAGATAAAAGGTTCTTCAATTGGATCAATACCATATGAGATAGATAATTTCATGCACTCATTGACCATCTTTTCAAACTTTGCTTTTCCCATTATATTTGTACCAGTAAAAAAAGATAAGTCTTTGCTTAAAATACAATCTATTATTGTATCAAAAATCATACACTTGTTTTGATTCTGCGGAATAAGATTCAGTGAAGAAACGCGCTCCAAAAAATTATATATATCATAATTCTTAAGATCTAAGAGCAGGTTGTTTAAAATTTCATTGTCGCTCACAATTATCACCCATTTTCAAAACAAATTTCGATTGTTATATGTTTGCTGTCATATATATTTTATCATAATTTGAGGTAAAATGCAATAAAAAATGCTATCGATCATACTTCTGATAGCATTTCCCTTACTTTATATGTAAATAACCTATCATCACTCCTCATCCGAACATTCCTTCAGCTCCTGCACGGACTTGACGAGTGCAGTGACGAAGACGAATAATAGTAAGCGAGCGAGTTGTCAATAATGGCAACTCGCTCGCTTACTATTTTATGATTTGAATATCGTCTTTAGTTGGTCCTTTGAAGTTTTTAAGTTTTTCGCTCTTTAGAATAATATCATTACAAGAAAAGGCGGTGAATGATAACAACTTAATCACTAACGCTCCAAAGTACAAACATTCACCTGAAGAACACTCAGATTCTCCAATAATTCCGTGAGCAATTCTATTTCTAATATTTGCACCTGCTTGTTCATTCAATAGTCCGCGAAATGCAAATATTATGTTGTTATCATAAGCATCCAATAATTCAGGTAAAGAGAATACCGAACTTAACACTTTTTCTTGAGCTAACCCATCATCAGATAGTGTACTTGTTAACCCACCGACCTCGTTAGCTATATTTCTAAAAAGATTCTCCATTTGTGGTGCAAGGATATGCATAGCCTCATAATACTCTCCTCTTAAAAAACAGCCAACACCTTTTTGAAAGATTGTTTCTCTGCCTTCGGGAATAATACAGTTTTCTTTAGTAAGAAAATCGACCATAGCATTGTTGATAGAAAACCTACTTCTGATATACTGAAGAATGTTTTTTACCCATATATCTCCAATAATTCTTTGTGTTTGCAGCGAAGAACGGAACATATGTAATTCTAATAATTCCTGATCTTTTTCAGGATCATTATCATCCAGAGGTGCCATCTTAATAATTGTTCTTTCCTGCGCATCTAATACATTAGTTCCAAATAAGGATGACAATGGATTGTTTGTACATTCTTTGATTGTCCGCTTCCTGAGTGTATCTATTGATTCAAAGCCAACATATCGAGTGAATCTGATGATGCATTCTTCAAATGAAAGCCCATCCATATTTGTTTTTATATTTTCAATAACTTTTGAAATGTCAAATGTCGTACGGAAAGTATGCATATTTTTAGGAATCTTTTTTTGTACTTCGACAAGTTTCTTATGAACTGATTCAGCCTTGGAGCTTGCACCATTGTTACGAAATAACACTATGGCTTTTTCATAGAAACCAACAGATCTAAATGCTCCCATTGCACCATTCTCTAATAGTCTTTCAGCAAAGTCGTATTGAAACTGCGCTAATGCAAGATTACACTTGGTAACTTCGTTTTTCTTATTAAGTTTATTGTAGCATTTGGCTTCAAGTTCATATGCTTGTTCAATTGCGAGAACACTATCATCATTACTATTCAAAGATATAATGGAGTCCACTGCTTTTATTATTAAAGAAAGGTCAGTGCTTTTCTGCTCAAAGAATAACTCCATTATTCTCAATGCACAAAATGCATTTATATGAGTAACTTCACCGATAAAAGTATTACAGAACCAATCATATATTTCAGAGTACAACGCTTGAAATTTGATTTGTTGAGAGATACATACTGCTCTTTTTAACGGATTTAATGCTTCATAATACTTTCTGACTTTATATACCTGTTGAAATGTTTCCCAATATGACTGTGCAGCTATTTGTGAATCAGGATAGTTTTTCCTCTGTGTCCATAGTATGTCTGAGATGAGTGACCTTAATGCTAAAGGTAGTCTGTCAAGCTTAGTCTTTTCAAGAATTTGGTAATCGGTTTCTGTAATGTCTTCAATAGCAAATGACCTGCTCCCATCTTTATAGGTAAACATAGGATTAAATGTGATTTCATTTTTAGTTACATGAGTCCCCATAGAAGATATATTTTTCAGCAATTCAAACAATATTCTATCATTGTCTTCAATCGTTGAGTTATCCACATTGGCAAACAAACGTGACATAGAATAATAATGAGGTTCTGTAATTATCTCGTTCAATACTTCGTAAATATCCATATTATCCACCAGCCCTATATTTTTATACTCAAGACAGAGATAATAATTGTCTAATACTATTATATCACATCTTTGGCAAATTGCAAATTCATCTTTTTCAATTTTACTGTAAAGAAGCTTCTTATACGACAGCAAGGAGCATTTTCACATATTCAGCGCGCATACAGCGCAAGACCTGCGCGCAGTTGCTCTATAATACAGAAAAGCCGATTTCTCGAAATAGATACATTCACGAAATCCGCAATAATTCAATGGCAGATGGCATACTACCCCTTATTGAAATTATACAAGATTTCACTTAAAATTTCAAGTATAATGCTGAAAATCAGCGGTTTGTATACAACAAGGGCAATGCAGATGTGCAGATTGCTATTCTGAGAGCGTTGGAGGGCTACTGAATGGAGAAAACAGGTATAACTATTACAAAGCGTAAAGACGGGCGGTATGTCGGGAAGTTCATCGCTGAATACGCCGATAACGGCAAAGCACAATATCATTATGTTTATGGCAAGACCTACGAAGAAACCGAAAGCAAGGTGCTTATCGGACGTGAGATAGCCACACGCTATCTTTCGGGCAGATATATCACAGTCAGCAAGGTGTATCGGGAATGGCTGAATGCTGTGGTAAACCGTGTCAAGGAATCCACACTTGCCAACTACCAGAACAAGTTTGAAAAGCACATTCTGCCTGAATTTGGCGATATTCCATGTGCAGATCTGACCGCAGGCAGGATCAATGCCTTTATAAACAAAAAGCTCGCAGACGGGTTATCTGCAAGCTATGTGAGGGATATATTTACTGTTTTCAAAACGATGCTGAAATATGCACAGGAGGAATATGGGTTCAGGCTTTCCCTGAAAAATGTCGTTCTACCCAAAGCCGAAAGAAAGCAAGTCGAAAAGATCAGCGATACAGAACAGAAAAAGCTCGTTTCCTATCTGAAAGCCAATATGTCGCTGACTGCTTTTGGTATCCTGCTGTCGCTTTTTATGGGTTTGCGTATCGGTGAGCTTTGCGGTCTGAAATGGGAAGATGTCGATTTTCAGCACAAGGTACTGCGTATCCGCAGGACTGTTCAGCGTATCACTTCCGCCAACGGTAACAGGAAGACAAAGATCGTGATCTCCGCTCCAAAGTCGGCAACATCATTCAGAGAGATTGCCATCCCCGATATGCTCATGAAGTATTTTGAAATGTTCCGTGATGAAGCCGATCATTTCATCTTATCGGGTGCTGACAAGCCTGTCGAACCTCGCACGATGCAGTACCGCTACAAGAAGATACTGCAATCGGCGGAAGTAGAAAGCCACAATTATCACAAGCTCCGCCACACTTTTGCGACCAATTCCGCAGAGAAGGGTTTCAACATCAAAGCACTGTCTGCCGTCCTTGGTCACAGCAGCGTAACCCTGACACTCAACCGATATATCCACCCCGACCGCACCTATGAACGCAGGCTCATGAATATGTGTATGCAGTTGTGAATTGTTGTCAAAACAGCATCTTGAAAATTGAATAGTGACGGTTTTACGCTGTTTTGTGAGCTTTCTCCTGAATGTATCTATTTTGAGAAAAAAACTATCTTCTCCCCAGATACTTTACATAGTATAACACCGCACCTATCAGGTATACAGGCAGAATGAACAGTTATCCCTGAATTATGCAATAGTCAGGGGGATTGCAATGGCACACGATACTTTATATATAGTTGACAACAGCAGCGAAAAGGCTTCTGTAAAAAATTATCTTTCCGAATGGTGTTCTATTTCCAAACAAATGGATATTGCAACAGGTTACTTTGAAATCGGTGGCCTGCTCACTTTAGGGGAAGATTGGCAGAAACTCGATAAAATACGCATTATTCTCGGCAATGAAGTTACAAAACGCACAAAAGACGTTATAGAAGAAGTAGCACAGACTATGATCGAGCGTTTCCGTAGCAGTATGGAGCGTGAGCAGGAAAAGAATGAGTTCTTGATAGGCGTTCCTGCTATCATAAAAGCTATGAAAGCAGGCAAAATTGAGTGCCGTGTATATGACAGCAATAAATTTCACGCTAAGGCATATATCACCTATTTCCGTAATGAATACAGAGAACAGTTCATTTCCGCTATGAATGTTCCATTGGGATATGCCCTGGTCGGTTCAAGCAACTTTACAAAGGCGGGACTGACGCAGAATATCGAGCTGAATGTTCAGGTCAAAGATGAAGTCGAACAGCTTCAGAAGTGGTTTGATGAGCATTGGCAGAACGGCACAGATATTACCGAGGCTGTGTTGAAAGTTATGGAGATGCACTGCCGTGAGTTCAGCCCTTATGATGTTTATCTTCGCTCCATGTATGAGTATTTCAAGAGCCATGAGGAAACAGTATCGGAATGGGAAGAAAACGAATCGGTCGTTTATAAGGGCTTGTCGCAGTATCAGAAGGACGGCTATAACAGCCTTATCCAGATAGCAGAGCGTTACTCCGGCGCTTTCCTTTGTGACGGTGTCGGTCTGGGCAAGACCTTTGTCGGCATGATGCTGATAGAGCGTTTCGTAAAAAAGGAGCGTAAAAATGTCGTACTGATCGTTCCTGCATCTGCAAGGGTATCCGTATGGGAAGTAACTATAAAACGACTTATTCCTGAGATACTGGAAGGCTTCTATCCGTTCAAGATCATCAACCATACCGATCTGCTGCTTGACAAAAATCAGAACTTGATAAATCAGATCGCACAGCAAGCAGAAATTATAATCATAGACGAAGCACATCATTTCCGAAACCGTTCCTCCAACAGATACAGAAAGCTGTTTGATATGATGCAGGCAGGCTGTAAAAAGCAGATGTTTATGCTGACAGCCACACCGATCAATAACAGTTTCCTTGATCTACAGCATCTTATCGAGCTTTTTACGCACAGGCAGGAAGATTACTTCTCTGCGGCTCCTCTCGGCATACACAGCCTTGCAGGACATTTCAAAAAGATGGAGAAACAGCTCGATCAGGTTTCAGGTACAGCTATCAGCGATTCCCTTGATATATCCGGCGATATTATCCGCGCAGACAAACTTGTGACGGAGCTTGTTGTACAGCGAAGCCGTGCTTATGTTAAGCGTAGTCTGCTGACTGAGCAAGGAAATAACGTTTTGTTCTCCGAGAGAAAACCGCCAACAGTTGCGAACTACTCCCTCGAAAAGTCATACGGCAGACTGATAAATGACTTCAAGGAGTCATTTGACCACAAGGATAAGAACGGAAAGACGATAACGATCCTGTCCCTTGCCATTTATTCGCCGTACAGCGATGATTATTTCATCGGGGACAAGTCCAAGATGGACAAGATGGTAACCGGTCGTCAACAGCAGGTAGTAAATCTTATCCGTATTCTGTTGCTGAAACGCTTTGAAAGTTCTATCGAAGCATTCAAGGAGACTTGTATCAAAATATATATCCGTCTGAACAAATTCCTCAACGACTACAAGGATACCGATGCAAGCAGTAAGCGACGTGTTGAGAGAAAACAGGCTGAACAGGAAGATATTCTACGGTACTCCGAGGAATATGCAGCTTTGAATCAGACCTCTATCGAAGATATTGAGGACAGCCTGCCCGATTATGTGTGGAATACGCAGGAAGTCTTTGATGTCAATGATTTCAATATCAATGCTCTGCTTGTTGATACGATGATGGATATGGACACGCTTTCTAAGTTCATCGAAGATATGATGGAATTCAAGCCCGAAAACGATGATAAGATACGGGAATTAAAGCATATCCTGCATGAAGATACACATATTCAGAACAAAAAGGTTATCATCTTCACGGAATACAAGGCGACAGCGCAGTATATTTATCGTGAGTTGCAAAAGTCAGGTTTTACCGATCTTTATGAGATCGACGGACAGACTTCCGGTGACCGCCATGAGATGATACAGCGTTTTGCTCCGTATTATAATGGCTGTTCATCGGCAGAGGTAACGGACGAAATAAAGATACTTATCGCAACAGATGTACTTGCAGAGGGCTTGAACTTGCAGGACGCATCGTGCCTTATAAACTATGAATTACACTGGAACCCAGTAAGGCTTATGCAGAGAATAGGTCGTATCGACCGCCGCCGTGATGCCGATACCGAAGCCCATCTGCTTGCAGATCACCCCGAACTGAAAGCAGACCGAGATTTTGCGTATTATTGGAACTTCCTGCCGCCAAAGGAATTGGAAGACCTTTTGTCACTGTATAAGACAGTATCAAAGAAAACGCTCCGTATTTCCAAGACATTCGGCATTGAGGGAGAAAAGCTCCTCACTCCTGATGACGAATACGAAGCACTGAAAGAATTCAATTCACATTATGAGGGCAGTACTTCCGCAGAGGAAGAAATTGCCCTTGCATATCAGCAGCTCTTAGCAGATAATCCCGACTATCTTGAACAGGTCAAGGAATTGCCGAGGAAAATGTACAGCGGTAAAATGGCTTCAACACGAAAGGGGTACTTCTTCTGCTATGAACTGCCTACTAAGAGAGCTGACGGCTCATGGTCGGACGGCGACGGTATTTACCGCTGGTATGTGGTTGATTCGGAAACTAATCAGGTCACGGAAGATCTGCATGAGATATGGACTGCCGTTAAGTGCGAGCGTGACGAGAGCAGAGCCTTTAACGCTAATGAGGAGCAGTTCTCCGAGGTACGCAAAGTAATTGAAAACTATATCAAGAAGAATTATCTGAAAGCAATACAAGCGCCTATGGGCAAAAAAGCCAAGTTGGTCACATGGCTTCAGATGATATAAGAGGTAACAGATATGGATATCAGAAATATAAAGAGCATAGACGATCTTATCATATACTTTACCGAGGAACTGAATTGGAACATCGACCTTGATGATTTTGATGAGATCGACGATATTACATACGATTTCGATGCATCAGACATCGGACTGAAAGAAGAAGCATTTGCTAAGATTTCATCATTACGCCAGTTACGGCCACTCTGCGATGAGCAGAAATGGGGCATCTTCTGCGTAGAGTTCGACAGCAACAAGTTTGAAGTGTCGGCACTCCGTAAGATACTGTCGGGACTTATCCCCAAGAGAAGAAACGCCGCTGAACACGCTGTATGGTCGCAGAAAGACCTTCTGTTCCTCTGCTTTTGGGGGACGGATAATAATCGAACCATCGGTATCGCACATTTTGAGGATAAGGACGCAGGACTTCCGCAGATAAAAATGATCTCATGTGCGCCTGCTGTTGAGGATTTCACGCAGATACGAACTTTTGAAGATCACATCGGGCATTTGTCATGGGTGAAAGATGTTACTGACACACAGGCATGGTACGCTCAGTGGTCGGCGGCATTTGTAACAGCATATCATCAGGTCATAAGGGACTCTGCTTCGCTTACTGTCAAGCTGGCAGCAGAGGCTCAGGCTATACGTGACCGTATACTTGACATTTATGCTGTCGAAACGCATGACGGATATGTGCATAAGTTGTTCAAGGATTTCAAGGACAATCTTATCCACGATATGATCAAGCTGCAGTTTGCGGATATGTACGCTCAGACCGTTGTTTACGGCTTATTCTCGGCAAGATGCATGGATAAGACGCAGGATAGCTTCAATGTGAAAGAAGCGATCGCCTGCATTCCGAACACGAACCCTTTCCTGAAAAGGCTGATGGAGGAATGTCTGGGCGAAAGCTCTGAGCGTCGCCTGACCTTTGACGAGCTGGAAGTTGCGAATGTTGTGGAGATACTCACGCACACGAACACAGACCTGATTTTGCAGGATTTCAACCGTCAGACAGGTGGTGGGCGTGAAGATCCTGTTATCCATTTCTATGAGGAATTCCTAACCGCATATGACAAGGCACAGAAGGTGCAGAGGGGCGTTTACTATACACCGCAGCCTGTTGTCAATTTCATTGTCAGGGCGGTTGACAGTATTCTGAAAACGGAGTTCGGGCTTGTCGACGGTCTGGCATCGGAAGAAACAAAAGACGTTATGGTAGAGGTTGAGGGTAAGAAACGTCGTGAGCGCCGTGAAGTGCCTGCGGTTCAGATACTCGATCCCGCAACAGGTACAGGAACATTCCTGCGTCAGACCATTCTGCAAATATATGATAATTTCAGAGCCAAGCACAAGGGTGAGAGCGAGGAGCAGATCAAGAAGGCATGGAACGAGTATGTTCCAAAGCACCTGCTGCCACGTCTGAACGGTTTTGAGCTGATGATGGCTCCCTATGCCGTTGCGCACATGAAGCTCGCTATGGTGCTGAAAGATACAGGCTATGATTTCGGCGGCGACCACCGTCTGAATGTGTTCCTGACCAATTCGTTAGAAGAAGCAGGCAAGGACGATTTTCAGATGACGCTGTTTGACAATGATCCGCTTGCGTTTGAATCTATTGAGGCTAATCAGGCGAAGAAGAATAACGGAATTAATGTGATTATTGGTAATCCGCCATATTCTGGTATCTCATCAAATAACAATACTTTTATTGCTAAACTAATAGAAGATTATAAATATATTGATGGTAAACATTTCAATGAACGTAAACATTGGTTAAATGATGATTATGTCAAATTTATTAGGTATGCTCAATCACTAATCGAAAGAACAGGAAGCGGAATTCTTGCTTATATTTGTCCTCATGGATTTTTAGATAATCCAACATTCAGGGCTATGCGTTGGAATTTATTGCAAACCTTTGATAAAATATACGTATTAAATCTTCACGGCAACATCAACAGGGGAGAAAAATGCCCTGACGGTAGCAAGGATGAAAATGTATTTGATATTGAGCAAGGCGTGTCTATAAATATTTTTATTAAAAATCAAAAAAACACGTCTAACTCAAAAATAAATCATACTGATTTGTATGGTATCAGAGAGTTAAAATATAAATATTTACAATCAAAAGTCATATCTGATATTGCATGGAAAAAGGTTGATGCGAATAGTCCATACTACCTATTTGTTCCAAATTCAATCAGCGAAACCAACAATTATTGGGAATGGATAAACATTGATGAACTATTCATAAAGAATACTACGGGAATTGTCACTATGGGTGATGAATTCATTGTTGCTGATACAGCAAAGTGTATCGAAGCAAGAATCAAGGATTTTATTGAAACTGAATATACGACAACAGCGTTTAAAGAAAAATATCATCTTGGAAAGAATTATCCCGATTTCGCCTTAAGTAACAAAAAACATATTGAATATAGTAATGATAAAATAATCAAACTTTGTTATAGACCGTTTGACAACAAATATACATATTATGATAGAATGCTAATTTGGAGAGCAAGAGATGACGTATCCCCATTATTCTCAATAGGTGACAATATAGGACTAATAACTGCAAGAAGTAATAAAGCTGAAGATTGTAGCCATTTTTTTATAGCAGATTGTATGTCTGAAGCCAAATGCGGAGAACGAACCACTCAATCAGCTATTTTTCCACTTTACTCATTTACTCACGATTCTACTACGAACAGATTAACAAGGACACCAAACTTAAATTCAAAGATAGTATCCTCTGTATCTAAATCATTAGGGTTGCCATACAAACCTAACTCTGATGGAAACGAATTTGATAGTTTTGCACCGATTAACCTACTTGACTATATTTATTCTATTGTCTACTCTGACAAATATCGCGAGAAATACAAGGAGTTCCTGAAAATAGATTTTCCCCGTGTGCCGTACCCTACAGATCAGGAAACATTCTGGAAATTGGTCGAGATCGGCGGCAAGCTGAGAGAATGCCACTTGATGCAGACCGAGTTCGATACCGAACCGTACAGCTTTATCGGTGACGGCACAAACGAGGTCGTCAAGCCCGAATACAAAAACGGCAGGGTGTACATCAGCAAGACACAGTATTTCGACAATGTACCGCAGGCACAGTGGGAGCAGTACATCGGCGGCTATCAGCCATTGCATAAGTGGCTCAAAGACCGCAAGAAGACTGCACTCTCCGCTGAGGACATTGAGCATTACAAGAAGATCATCGCTGCTCTCAGGCTCACAGAGGAGCTTATGGCGGAAATTGATCAGGTTGTGGAGTTCTGATATGACGTAAAAAGGACAGATGCTTCTCTTGTGGAAGTATCTGTCCTTTTGTTGTTATAGCTCGCTGTAAAAGTCTTTACTTATAGTTGTTTTGGAAAACTTCTATATGGGCGCAATCCTTTTGTGTTCGTCCTTTTTTCTGCATGAATGAAAACAGCCGCAAACCGCCAGCCTTTTGCAATGTGTGATTATTTATCCTGTGTGGAAAGTATCTTTCTAGTCTGAGGTATCTCAAAAAGTGCAAACGCACCGATAGCTGTGAATATCATTTCAGGAAGCATATATGAGCCGTTGTAAAGCAGGCTGTAGAGTACGCTGTTGTCTGTTGAGAAGCCGTCCCACAGTGCGCCGAATGACTTCCAGATAACAACGCCGCTGATGAAGTGGCAAACAAATCTCAGGAAAACTGCTATCATCGTTCCTGCTATCCAGCCCACTGCGCCTTTCTTTCTGAACATTCCTGCCACACCGAGAACTGTGTAGGCTGCAAGATAGTCAATGAATATGCAGGCAACGAGCATTATAGGAGAAAGTCCCCAGCCGAAAAGTCCGTCTGTGATACCCTGAATGAACTGAATGAGAGAGAAAACAAATGCCGCTCCAAGACCCTTTGCTACGCCATGCTTAATGCTGAAAACGGCTATAGGAAGCATGGAGAGCAGTGTGATAGAGCCGCCCCAAGGGAGCTTGTATACTCTGATAAAGCTAAGCACTGTTGCCAGTGCCACCATTACTGCACCCTCGACCAATGTGAGTGTTTTTGAATTTTTCATATTATACCATTCCTTTCTGCGTACAAAAAATGCGTATGCCTGATAAAAGGGCACACGCATAGATATACACACTATTTTCCTACGCTGGCATTACCCATATCAGGTGCGGTCAGAACATCAATTTGCTCTTTCTCAGCCGAAAAACATTCAGCTCCCGTGTCGTTTTATGTACTATTGTTATTATACTGCTTTTTTCGTGGGTTTTCAATAGCTTTTCTGATTTTCCCCACCTAAATTGTATGAAAACATAAATATTTGTCACAAAACCGCATTTTATTATGAGTTTTGTACATCTTTGCTGAGTATTTCCTCTATGTTCTCAAAAATAAATTCCTGCGCCTGCTTTGGAAAAAGTATCGTCTTGTAGCTGTTTCCAAGCTGTGATATTCTTTCACGTTCTATTATTCCTGCTTCGGGGGAAAGTATTGTAGTTTCAAGAAAGCCCCTGCCGTTTGCACCGTCTTTTGCAAGATAATTTTCACCTATGAGCCATTCTTTTATGGCAAGTTTTATGCTTCTTATATCGCCGTCTGTGCTGAGCTGATAGAAAATGCTGTCGCATACTTCTGAAAGGGTCATATCCTGTTCTTTGCCTGAAAGCTCACCTGCGTGGGCGATTATATATTCCTTTGTGCTTTGACCGCCTTCCGCCATCTGTTTTTGCAGATAGCCCTCTGGGATATATTTATAGCCCGAAGCAGCGTCAGGATTTTCCTTGAGATATTTCTGTATCTCAGCTACAAAGTATCTTCCATAACGTTCCTGCTTTGACTTGCCCACCCCTGAGATATTCAAAAGCTCCGTCTGCGTCTTAGGCAGCTTTATACACATATCACGCAGTGAAGCGTCTGTAAGAATGATATATGCAGGCAGGCTTGCCTGTGCCGCCAGTCTGCTCCGCACTGCTCTGAGCCGTCCGAAAAGCTCCTTGTCGAATGTCGTAACTTCGTCCCTGCCGATCTTTGTGACCGTTTCGCTCTTTGGCTTTTTCTTTGGAAGGCGTATTGTAATAGTCTTTTTGTCCATTAATATTTCTGCAGACCTTCTTGTAAGGGTAAGCACAGAAAAATCCCCGTGTGAAGTCTGTGTGATGTAATCATCAGCTTCAAGAAAAGCTATGAGCCTGCGGATATAGACCTGCGTGGAGTCTTTCATTATGCCGTATGTCGAAAGAGTGGAAAGGTCAAAACGCTTTACCTTTTCGGAGTCTGAGCCTTTAAGTATCTGTGCTATGACACCTGCTCCAAAAGAAAGGTTTCGCTGGTGAAGTCTATAAATGCAGGAAAGCACTTTTTGGCAATCTACAGACACGTCAACTTCTTCTGTTTCTCCGAAATCACCCAAACAGCCTGAACAGTTCTGACAAGGCTTGTCCTGCTTCTCACCGAAATATCCAAGGATAAACTCTCTCAGACAGCCGTTTGTATTGCAGTAATCGGTCATCTTTTTCAGACGCATAAGATCACGTTTGCGTATCATTTCAAGAGTGTCATCGTCAAGGTCGGGATTGTCATGAGAATTGTTTATAAGAAACTTGTTGGTCGCAACGTCCTGACCGCTGTAGAGCAAAATGCACTTTGCTTCGTTGCCGTCACGTCCCGCTCTGCCTGCCTCCTGATAATAGCTTTCAATATTCTTAGGCATATTATAATGTATGACATAGCTCACGTTTGATTTGTCTATTCCCATGCCGAAAGCATTGGTCGCCACCATGACCTGGACACGATCAAAGATAAAATCGTCTTGATTTTTACGCCTTTCCTCATCAGAAAGTCCTGCATGATAGCGTGAAGCGTTGTAGCCGTCGGCACAGAGCTTTTCACACACGCTCTCAACATTTTTTCTTGTAGAGCAGTAGATTATTCCGCAGTTGTCCTTGTATTTCTCAACTATCCTCACTGTTTCACTGTATTTGTCATGAGGGTGAGAAACGCCAAAGTATAGATTTTTTCTGTCAAAGCCTGTGGTTATGGTGAAAGGGTCACGGAGTTCAAGCATTTTGATAATGTCCGCTTTTACTTCTGCGGTGGCAGTGGCGGTGAATGCGCTGACTATGGGGCGGTAGGGAAGTTTGCCAAGAAACTCGGGTATCCTCATATAGGAAGGTCTGAAATCCTGTCCCCACTGAGAAACGCAGTGGGCTTCGTCCACCGCAAGCATGGATATCTTCACCGACGAAGCCAGTGACAAAAACGATCCTGTCATCAGCCTTTCAGGTGCAACATATATTATCTTGTACATACCACGTGCGGCGTTTGATATAGCCATTTCATACTGTGCCGCCGTCAGTGACGAGTTCAGATACGCTGCCCTCACTCCCGATTGTATCAGCGAGTTCACCTGATCTTTCATAAGGGATATGAGAGGCGAAACAACTATAGTTATCCCGTCAAACATAAGAGCAGGTATTTGATAGCACATAGATTTGCCTGCGCCTGTTGGCATAACTCCAAGGCAGTCACGCCCTGCAAGTATGCTGTCTATGATCTGCTCCTGACCGTTTCTGAACTGAGAGTGTCCGAAAAAGTCCTGAAGCACTGAATACTTATTGCGAAAATCTGTCATTTTATCCTAACTTTCCATTGTGTGTATGCTTATATTATACTACCAAAAACCAGCTAAGTCAAACAGATATACAAAATTCCATGCACGATTTTGTAACATCTTTTCCTTAGTCGCTATTGTAATTTTATCGGGATTATGTTATAATAGGCTTGATAAATAATTAGTTATAAAAATATAAAAAATTAACAAATCTCCAAAGGAAGGATTGTCTGAACACAGTCGTATATTCAGGCATGGTGAAGATCATGGATATGGAAAATAAATTGTGGCAAAGCTATTTTGGTGCTGTCTGGGGAAAGGTTTGTTCAATATGGCACAATATCGGCGGGTTTGTTATGGACGAGAAAAGCGGAGAGTTTTATGCCGATGAAAACTGTCGTGCTCTTATGGGACTTAGAGAGAACACAGATTATGACAAGTTCAGAGATATAGTTGCATTGAACGGCGGAGGACGAGATCTTGGCCTGCCGTTGTGTATAGAACTTCTTGACACTCCAAGTGGCATTACCGCCGGAATAGTGTATCTGTCGAAAGAATATATGTCAAAAAGTGTTTTTGAAGGGATCGACATTATACCACAATCAGAGCTTGTAAGACTTCTTGATGGAATGACACGCTCATCATTGCTTGCTCTTGTAAGATTTGATGGAGCAGGGAAGCTTTTGGATTCAGACTACTGCATAGGGGAGGCACTTAAGGCGGCTGTTGCGGTTTTGCCTGAAAATACTGTAACGGCATTCAATTCAGACGGTCAGTTTTGGATATATGTTCCACGCTTTGGAGGTAAGCCTGAGGAATTTGCTGACAATATACGTAAAGCGGTGAAGGAGTGTTGCCTGCCAGATGAATTTGGAGTGAGATCGTCTTCAAATCATTCGCTGTCTGTGACGGCAGGCATAAGCAGCGGCTTTGAAGTGCCAGCAAGACTCATGCACGCAGCAGGCTTTGCACTCTATGAAGCTAAGGCAAAGGGTGCAGGCAGTATTTGTTGCTTTGATCCTGAAAAATATGCAAAGCAGAAGAGCGATATCGAGAATATCAGGGCTTTTTCAGAGCTTCTTGATAAAAATCTGTTTACATATCATTTTCAGCCTATCGTTAGTGCTTCAACAGGCGAGATAGTCGCTTATGAAGCGCTTATGAGAACAAAGGGAAATATAGCACTCAATCCGCTTCAGATACTCAACTGTGCTAAAAATTTTGGCAGACTTTACGATATAGAGAAAGCTACACTGAAAAATACTCTTAAATATCTCAGCAAGCATCAGCTTGATTTTGAAAACCGCAGGCTGTATATAAATTCAATATCATCTCATGCTCTTGACGATAAGGATTTTTATGCGATCGTCAATGATTATGGCGAACTTCTTGAAAAGGTCGTTATCGAAATGACAGAGCAGACAGAGATCAGCGAGGATGACCTCGATAGAATAAGGGTGCGTCTTGAAAAGAACAATATGAGCCTTGCTATTGACGATTACGGCACAGGCTATTCAAATACATCGAATCTTCTGCGATATGATCCTGAGGTGGTAAAGATAGACCGTTCCCTCATTTCTGGCATTGACCAGAATCCTAAGGCTCAGAAGATAGTTTCAAAAATGGTGGAATATTTCCATTCAAGCGGATATACCGCACTTGCAGAGGGTGTTGAAACAAGCGAAGAACTTAAAACCATGATATATTTCGGCGTCGATCTTATTCAGGGTTATTATGTTTCTAAGCCGAAGCCTGTGCTTATCCACGATATCTCAGAAAATATCCGTGAGGAGATAGTGGCTTACAGTATCGAGGCTGGAGATAAAGATAAAAAGGTCTTCCACGCTGAGGATAATGACGTTATCGACCTTGCTGAGATGTATAAAAAAAGATATTCTGACATTTTTCTCGGCACAGGTACATTTACTCTTTCAGGAAAGGCTGAGGACGATTGTGCGGTGCCTTTGTCCGTGACAATTGGTAATGGTGTTGATTGCGTCATTCACTTGAAAAACGCATGGCTCACTATATATGAGGATCTGCCGATCATAAAGCTAGGCACCGGTTCGAGAGTCAGGATAGTGTGCAGCGGTGAAGATCGTATAGACGGCAGAGGTATTTATGTTCCTGAGGGATCGTCGTTAGAGCTTGTAGGCTCAGGTGAGCTTTATATCAGATCAGAATCACAGGATTGCTATGCAATAGGTACTGACAGCAAGCAGCCTTGCGGAAGGATAACTGTCGCAATGACAGGTGTTCTTGATATAACTGCAAATGGCGACAAGTGCGTCGGAATAGGCGGAGGAGGCTGCAAAGATGGTATTGTCATTGCAGGCGGTGATATAGCTGTAAATTGCAGTGGCGATTGGTGCGTTGGTATTGGAAGCATCGACGGCGACGCAGATGTGACTATATCAAACTGTGGCTGCAGACTAAAGCTTGCGGCAGGAGTATCGGTCGGTATAGGTACTATGAGCGGCAGTGCTGATATAAGCATTTCAGACTATAACATGAGCTGTGTGCTTTCTGGAAATAACCTGACTGCAGTGGGAGTTACGAGTAACGGTACCGGAAAGATATGTATTCTTGATGGCAGGCTCAACATTTCCATGAAGGGAAGAACTCTCAACTGTGTGGGAACAAGGGACGGCGAGCTGGATTGTGAGCTTAAAAATACTGTCTTTACGCTTTATTGCGAGGGCGGTTCTGTTTCAGGTGTTGGAGATAAAACTGGTAAAGGTGACGTGACAGCACAAACCTGTCAGTTCGACGTAATGTTCCTTACAGGCGATGGCTGGTGGCTTGGAAGTCCGAATGGTACGCTTTCAGTAGTCGACTGTAAGAAAGATATCAAGATAAACGAATAAGGCAAAGCCCATAGGCGTGCCTTGTGTGACGCTGCTTTAGATCGTCTGAAGCAGCACGGCTGATTTGTACGGAGGATCATGAGATGATGAATGATACTGCTAAACGCAGACGTATAAAAATAGGACTTTTGGTGAGCCACCTTGAAGATGATTTTGACGATGCGGTTGCAGAGGGCGCAATGATAGGTGCAGAGCAGTGCGACGCCGACCTCGTTATTTTTCCAGGCAGATATATAGATGGGATCTATGCCGACAAGCTGAGAACGGTGTATGAGTATCAGTATAATACTTTGTTCGATATGGCGGCGGCAAATAAGTTCGACGTTCTGCTTGTGCTTATCGGCACACTTGGAACATATCTTGACAACGAGCATAAGGCTCAGTTTCTGAAAAAATTTGCTGGAACGCCTGTTATAACTATAACGGCACGTATTGATGGTTATCCTTGTATCATGCTCGACAACAGAACGGGAATGAAGGAGGCTATAGAACATCTTATAAAGGTGCATGGCTGTAAAAAGATAGGTATGGTAAGCGGACCTAAAACAAGTGATGACGCCCTTGAAAGACTTGACGTTTACAAGGAGACTCTTGAGGAAAATGGTATCATCTATGACGAAAAGCGTGTTGCATATGGTAATTTTTCAAAATACTGTGTTGACGAAGTCGGAAAGCTAATTGACGATAATCCAGAACTTGATGCTATCGTTTTTGCAAACGACCAGATGGCAATTGCAGGCTATAAGGCTATGGAAGAGCGTGGGATACGTCCTGGTAAGGATATCCTTGTGACAGGCTTTGATGACGATCCAGTGGCTGAGGAGCTTAATCCGCATTTGACGACTGTCAAGGCTGACCCTTCTGAGCTTGGCTATCATGCCGTTCAGGAGGCTGTAAACTATGTTGTAAATAAGGCTATAAACAACGATAAGATCTCTTCGGGAATGGTAAGAAGAAATTCCTGTGGATGTCAGGGCAACTCAAAATTAAAGACCATATCTTTTGGACGCATATCAGATGATCCGGAAGCGTTTGCAAGAAGAATGGGACAGTTTTTGTTCAATAAATACAGTGCAAGTGAAACAACTGCGAAAATGCGAGAAAATTACGTCAAGATAATATATGCTCTTGATGATTATGCCCGTGAGGAAAATCTTGATAATGAGGTCAAAAAAGACAAAGTATTAGAAATGACCTCAACTCTTGCCAGTGAAGAATTTTTTAGGTTTGTGAGCGTTGATGAGCTTTATGCTTCTGTTGAGTATATTCAGCAAAAGCTTATCTCTCGTTTTGATAACGTGGAGAAGCATTTGAATTTAAATCAGACTTTTATTCAGATATACAAGATACTGGCGGAACGCAATGCGAATTACTGTAAGGAAAAGCTTGAGGATAACGAGTTTCTTGCATGGCAGGCAAACTCTATCACAAGGGATATGCTTGTGTTTGAAGCTTATGATGACAGAGCATATGAAACTGTTGTGGATAAGCTTACGAGGCTTCATATGGAATCAAGCTTCCTGTTCAGCTTTGAGCCTGCCCTTATTCACCTTGGTACAGATAAGTGGCAGCCGCCGGAATATATGTATCTCAAAGCCTATCACAATGGTTCTGACGCTATACAGCTCCCGCATGAAGAGCAGGCTGTAAAGTATACAGAGCTGTTGTCGAATAAGTATCTGCCAACAGACAGACGTTATACATTAGTGGTATCACCATTGTTCTCTAACGAGGAGCATTACGGAATACTGATGTGTGAGATAAAGCATGAGTATTTTAATTATTTGCAGTCGGTGACAGTTCAGCTTTGTGCGGCACTTAAAATAATAACCTTGATGAAGCAGCAGGCTGTTACCCAGAAGCAGCTTAAAAAGAGCCTTATCGAGATCAAGGAGAACAATGAGCTTCTTCGGGATCTTTCAAGGCAGGACGCTTTGACGGGTTGCTACAATCGAAGGGGATTTTTTGAGGAACTTCGTAAAAGACTCAGCAATGACAAAAACGAGGGTGAAAAGGCTATCATGGTCTTTGCCGACCTTGACTGTCTGAAAACCATAAATGATAAATTTGGTCACGAGGAGGGCGACTTTGCTATACTATCTGCGGCAAAGATACTTAAACACTCTTTTGGCAACAGTGAGATAGTGGGTCGTATAGGTGGCGATGAGTTCGTTGTATGCGCTTTTCTTGATAACGCAATAGATATCCCGTCAATGAGAAACCATATAGAAGCGGTCACAAGAGAATACAATATTAAATATGCCGCCGATAAGCCATATATAATCAATACGAGCGTAGGCGTTTATCCGTTCGTATGCAGTGCCACGCTTGAGATAGGAGAGCTTCTCAGCCATGCTGATATTCTGCTTTATGAGGAGAAAAAGCATAAGAGGAGCATACTTAAAAGTGATTATGAATAACATTTGCAGGCTGTCTGAAAAAGACAGCCTGCTTTTTGTTTTTATGCTTGACAAAATATAATGGCTGTGATATAATAAAACATATTTTACGAAAGGAGCGTCGGATGACATGAGAATTACAAGAATATGGGTGAGAAACTATTAAACCGAATATCAGGCAGGTGCATTGGCACAAGCCGCTCCGACTCTTCCGTATAACGTTTTGGTTACACGCCTGAGGGTGTGTTTTTTTATGCCTGAAAAAGCCGAAGAGCGGCTTGATAACAGACATTAGGAGTGATTAATATGGCAGAAATGTTTGACAACACAATAAAGAAAGACCGTGTGCTGCTTGCGGCAGTGGACACAGGTTCGTATGACGTGGAGCTTTCCCTTGACGAGCTTGAAGAGCTGACAGAAACAGCAGGCGGCGAGGTGATAGCGAGAGTGACACAGAAAAGGCCGTCCTTTGACAGCGGTACCTGCATAGGCTCAGGCAGGCTTGAAGAAATGGCTGAGATATGCAGAAATGAAAATATTGACAGGATAGTTTTCGACTGCGAACTGACAGCCACACAGATAAGAAATATCGAGGACGTGTGCGGCGTTTTCACTATTGACAGAACTATGCTCATACTGGATATCTTTGCTCAGCGTGCGACTACTCGTGAGGGCAGATTGCAGGTAGAGATAGCACAGAACAAATACAGACTTCCAAGGCTTGCAGGCATGGGAACTAATATGTCACGTCTTGGCGGTGGTATCGGCACAAGAGGTCCTGGTGAGTCGAAGCTTGAAACTGACAAGCGACACATCAGAACACGCATTGCGGCACTTTCAGACGAGCTTAAGGAGATAGAGAAGCGTCGTGGGCTTATGAGAAAACGTCGCAAGAAAGACGGTGTTCTTACAGCGGCGATAGTGGGCTATACAAACGTGGGCAAATCCACACTGCTTAATTATCTTACAGAAGCGGGCGTGCTTGCAGAGAACAAGCTTTTTGCGACTTTGGAAACAACATCAAGGGCTATAGAGCTTCCTGACGGCAGGTCGGTGACGCTTATTGACACGGTAGGACTTATCAGACGTCTGCCGCATCAGCTTGTGGAAGCTTTCAAATCTACTCTTGAAGAGGCGGCAAGTGCGGACGTTATAATCCATGTGTGCGACGCCTCGGCTGATGACTGCGAGGAGCAGGCAAAAGTTACCCTTGAACTGCTCAAAGAGCTTGGCTGTGAGGGAATACCTGTGGTGACAGTGTTCAACAAGTGCGACAAAGTGCCTTATATAAACGAGCTTGACACATCGGGTGAAGCGGTGAAGATATCCGCCAAAAACGGCACAGGCATTGACAGCCTGCTTGCGGCTATACAAAAGGCGTTACCCGAAAACAGCGTAAGATGCAGGCTTCTTCTGCCTTTTGACAAGGCGGGTCTTGTGAACACCATAAGGCAGGAGGGCAGGATATTCAGCGAGGATTATACCGCTGATGGTATCGTTCTTGATGCTCTTGTGGATATCAAGGTCTATCATCTTGTGGAAAGCTATAAGGTGAAAAATGAAGAATAAAGTGTTTTGCAAGCGTTAAAAAAGTGTAAACTCTCGGCATGGCTATTGACAAGCCCTGCCTGTGAGAGTATAATAATCGTGGTTAGCAATAACAAATAAATCGAAAGGAAAAAACAGAATATGTCTACTGTTATCATGTCTGCAGTCTTTACATACTTCTTTATGAGCTTGAGCTACTTTTATGGCTTCGAGTTTTTTTGGCGTGTGAAGAAAGCGACGAGATCAGAATAGGCGTATAGAGAAGTTTCTGTTTTTATATATGCGTTTATTATAAGCCGTGGCTTTCTTGTAAAAGAATGTCACGGCTGTTTTTATTGCCTATACAAATTTGATTTTCGGAGGAAAGTAACATGATCATCGTATTGAAAAACAATTCACAGGAAAAACAGGTAGAAGAGCTTTTGAACTGGCTCGACCAGTTCCATGTATCGACGAATCTGGTAGAGGGCGTTCATTCAAATGTTATCGGTCTTATTGGCGACACAACTCAGATCGATATAGAAGCAGTTCAGGCTAAGGAATGTGTTGAAAATGTACAGCGTGTTCAGGAGCCTTACAAGAATGCTAACAGAAAGTTCCACCCTGATAATACTGTTATCGACGTTGCAGGCAGAAAGATAGGCGGCGGAAAGCTTCAGGTCATTGCAGGCCCTTGCTCTGTTGAAACTGAGGAGCAGATAATCACAACTGCTATCGCTGTAAAGGAAGCAGGTGCAACAATGCTCAGAGGTGGTGCATTCAAGCCTAGAACCTCACCATATTCATTCCAGGGTCTTGGCAAGGAGGGCATCGACCTTCTTATTCAGGCTAGAAAGATAACAGGTCTGCCTATCGTTACTGAGATCATGGATCTTTCTGATCTTGACTGCTTTGCTGACGTTGACGTTGTTCAGGTAGGAGCAAGAAATATGCAGAATTTCACACTTCTCAAGGCTCTCGGCAGAAGCGACAAGCCTGTTCTTCTCAAGAGAGGACTTTCATCAACACTTCAGGAGCTTCTTATGTCCGCTGAGTACATAATGTCTGAGGGCAATCAGAACGTTATCCTTTGCGAAAGAGGTATCCGTACATTCGAGCCTGCCACTAGAAATACTCTCGATCTTTCAGCCGTTCCTCTGCTTCAGCAGAAAACACACCTTCCTATCACTATCGACCCTAGCCACGCTACAGGTATCGCTTCACTTGTTGAGCCAATGGCACTTTGTGCTGTAACAGCAGGCTGTGACGCACTTGAGATAGAGGTACACAACGACCCTAAGAACGCATGGAGCGATGGTGCGCAGTCACTTACTCCTGCACAGTTCGCTGAAACAATGAAGAAAGTTAAGGCACTTTCCGAGTTCATGGGCAAGCCTCTTGATGTAAACGAATAAACAAGACATTGAAAAAGAGGTGTTTTCGCACCTCTTTTTCTTTACAAATATTCAGTTATGTGGTATAATATTTTAGAACTGTAAATGGATAAAGTACAAAGGAGGAAGAGCGATGAAACTTGTGCTTAAACAAAGGCTTTTTTCATGGTTTGACAGCTATGACGTGTGCGACGAATACGGCAAAGCAGTTTTCAGCGTAAAAGGCAGACTCGCATGGGGTCACTTGCTGGAGATATACGACAACATGGGAAACAAGGTCGGCGTGCTGAAAGAAAAGGTGCTGAAAATTTTCCCTACCTTTGAGATATACATAGGCGGAGAGTATATGGGCTGTATAAAGAAAGAGTTCACATTTTTCAAGCCAAAGTTCCATATAGATTTCTGCGGCTGGAGAGTGGACGGTGATATTTTCGGCTGGGACTATTCCGTTTATAGCGGTGCCGAACAGATAATGTATGTGTCAAAGGAGCTTTTGCACCTTACTGATACCTATGTCATAGACGTTTATGACGATAGCAATGCTTTGGCGGGATTGCTTATTGCACTTGCGATAGACGCCGAGAAATGCTCAGACGGCAATTAGGCTTTTATGATAGCTGTGTAAAAAATTGTACTGAAAGGTTTTGATATTAATGAAATTCAACTGCGAGCTTAAAAGGGTCGTGGACGATTCTTATGATATAGAAATAGGCAGAAAATTGCAGGATACGCTGGTCAGCGACCTTAAAGGCGGTCTTGTGGGAAAGATAAAGAAATTTGCCGTTGTAACGGATTCTATCGTTGTGGATCTCTATGGCAGAGATATTTATGACAGGCTCAATGCCGCAGGTCTGAAAGCCGAGCTTTTTGTGATACCTGAGGGAGAAAAGTCCAAAACAAGACCGATGAAAGAGTTTGTTGAGGACTCTATGCTTGAAAAAGACTTTCGCCGTGATTGCTGTGTGGTAGCCGTTGGCGGCGGAGTTGTCACAGACCTGGCAGGCTTTGTTGCAGGAACATTCGGCAGAGGAGTGCCTTTTGTGAATTATGCCACAACGCTCCTTGCGGCGGCTGACGCTTCTGTGGGCGGAAAAACTGCCGTTGATACGCCCCTTGCTACAAATCTTATAGGTCTGTTCAATCAGCCTAAAAAAGTGTATCTGGATATAGGCACATGGAAAACACTTCCTGAAAAACAGATCTCAAGCGGTCTTGCAGAAACTATCAAGCACGGCTGTCTTGGTGATAAGGAGCTGTTTGAGTATCTTGAAAAAAACGTGGAAAAGGTGCTTGAATGTGACGGTGAAGCTTGCGAGTATATAGCTAAGAAAAACTGCGAAGTCAAGTACAAAGTGGTGATGAAAGACGAGAGAGAGTCGGGTCTGAGAGAGGTGCTTAATCTCGGTCACACTGTTGGCAGAGCTATAGAAACTGTGTCTGATTATAGACTATATCATGGCGAAGCTGTAGCTATCGGTATGGTGGCACAGGCAAGATTGGGCGAGAAGCTTGGCTTCATATCCCATGAAAATGAACAGCGTGTGGAAAAGCTTCTTGAAAGGGCAAAGCTTCCTACAAAAATACCTGACTATATTGACAGAAAGGCTCTTGTGAAAAAGCTTTATACAGATAAAAAGGTCCGTGACGGAAAGCTGAGATTTGTTTTCCAAAAAGAAATAGGCGAGATGATGTGCTTCGGTGAAAATCAGTACGGCAAAGAGATATCCGAGGAGCAGATAGCTGAAATAATCACAGAGATGTAACGGAGGATAGCGATGAACATAACTGTATTTCCGAAAAAACTCAGCGGACAGGTGACAGTTCCGCCCTCAAAAAGTGTTGCACACAGAATGGTGATAGCGGCGGCGCTGTCAAACGGCGTTTCTGAGATAACAAATCTTTATCCCTCAGTGGATATCCTTGCGACTATGGATTGCATGAGGGCGCTTGGGGCGAAAATAGATTTTGACGGTGACAAGGCTGTGATAGAGGGCATAAAGGATATTCCTGAGAGCGCAGTTTTGGATTGCTGTGAGAGCGGCTCAACGCTGAGATTTCTCATACCTGTTGCTTGTGCGCTTGGGGTGGATACTCAGTTCATCGGCAGGGGCAGGCTTCCGCAAAGACCTATCACACCATATCTTGAAGAGTTTCCAAAGCATGGCGTAAGCTTTGAATACAACAACACTATGCCTTTTTCCATTAATGGAAAGCTCACAGGGGGCAAGTTCTATGTTGACGGTGGAATATCCTCACAGTTTATCACAGGGCTTCTGTTTGCTCTGCCGCTTCTTGAGGAGGACAGCGAGATAATACTCACTTCTCATTTGGAGTCAAAGCCATATGTTGACATAACTCTAGGCACTTTGAGAGAGCATGGCTGTCAGGTGGAGGAAACAAAGAACGGATATTTTGTAAAGGGCGGTCAGCGTTATATGCCTTTCAGCGGCAGAGTTGAGGGGGATTATTCTCAGGCGGCTTTCTTCAAGGTGGCAAATTCTTTGGGCAGTGATATTGATATCGAAGGGCTTTCTGAAAAATCTTTTCAGGGAGATAAAAAAATTGTTGAAATATGCGATAAAATAGTGTATAATAAAAATGGCGGTTTGCAGCCTTTTGACCTCGACTGTTCGGATATACCGGACCTTGTACCTGTTCTTACAGTACTTGGAAGCTTCTGCGAGGGAAAAAGCTATATACGAAATGCCGCACGTCTTAGGATAAAGGAGTGCGACAGGCTTTCGGCTATTTCTCGGTGCCTTAATGCTATTGGCGGAAAGGTAACTGAGCTTGAAGACGGATTGGAGATAGAGGGCGTTGGCTCACTGAATGGCGGAGAAGTTGACAGCTTCAACGACCACAGGATCGCAATGTCAATGGCGGTGGCTGCCACTAGATGTACTTCACCACTGAAGATAAACGGTGCGGAGTGCGTCAGCAAGTCATATCCTGATTTCTTTGAGGTATATGAGAGCATCGGCGGAGAGATAAGCCGCGAGCCTTAACGTGGGCTAGTACAAAAATTTGTACTTATCTGGCGGGTATCTGCCGTTATTTATACAGGCTTTATAAGCTGACAGGAGGAAGTAAAATGTCATCAACATGGAACAACAATATAGGCTTTACCGTTTTCGGTGAGAGCCACGGCCCTGCAATAGGCGTTGTTATGGATAATGTACCGCCGGGGGAGAGCATCGACCTTGACAAGATATATCAATTTATGGCAAGAAGAGCGCCTAAGCAGAACAAGACCTCTACACAGAGAAAAGAAAAGGATATGCCGCAGATAATGTCTGGCTATTTTAACGGCAAGACTACGGGTACTCCTCTTTGTGCGCTTATAGCCAATACAGACCAGCATTCACAGGATTATTCAAATCTTTCAAGGCTTGCAAGACCAGGTCACGCTGATTATACAGGCGCATTGAGATACAGAGGCTTCAATGATGTAAGAGGCGGCGGACATTTTTCAGGCAGACTTACTGCGCCCCTATGCTTTGCAGGAGCAGTGGCAGGTCAGATACTTGAAAAGAGAGGTATCTATGTGGGCGCTCATATCGCAGAAATCCATGGCATAAAGGATAAGGCTTTTGACCCTATCAATACCACTAAGGATATGATAAGGGAAGTTCGTGAGAAAGAGTTCCCGACTATTATCGACGTTCAGGGCAACGAAATGATAAAGGAGATAGACAAGGCAAGAAAGGATAAGGACAGCGTTGGCGGAATTATAGAATGTATCGCTATCAATGTTCCAGCCGGTATCGGCTCGCCTATCTTTGACGGACTTGAAAACTCTATAGCTCAGCTTATTTTCGGTATCCCTGCGGTAAAGGGTCTGGAGTTTGGTGCAGGCTTTAAGGTGGCGGAAATGACAGGTTCGGAGAACAATGACGAGTTCTATGTAAATGATAAGGGTCACGTTGTGACAAAGACAAACAATCACGGCGGAATACTGGGCGGAATAGCTTCTGGTATGCCTATCACACTGAGGGTGGCTTTCAAGCCTACTCCGTCAATAGCAAGACCGCAGGCAACTGTGGATTATTCAGCTATGAAAAACGAAACTCTCGAAGTAAAGGGCAGACACGACCCTTGTGTTGTTCCAAGAGCTGTGCCATGTGTTGAGGCGGCTGTTAATATAGCTTTGCTCAATCATATGCTTGAATACCCAAATTTTTAGAGAAATTTCCAAAGGAGGATTGATAGCTTGGTACAAAATCCTGAGGCTCATATATCAGAGAACATGAAGAACATTTCCGACGTGTATGAGGTTCAAATACTTCTGGCTTATTTTCTGGGTCAGATAAATCAGCTTTGTACGCCTAATCAGCTGACAGAGATAGCCACGGGCGAAGGCGTTGTGAATTATTTTGTATATACGGAAGCTGTCAGCAGAATGTTGGAAAACGGCACGCTGGAGCTTGCGGAAATAGAAGGCACGAATTACTATCGGCTCACTGAAAAGGGCATTGAGGGCGCTGAGAAATTCAAAAAACTTGTGCCGAAAAGTTTTAGAGATAAGATATATGCGGCAGGTCTAAGACTGTTCGTCAAGCTTAAAAACGATCGTGACGTAAGCTTTGATATAAAGCCTGCAAAGCGTGGTTATAACGTGCATTGCCGCTGCTGTGACGATGATATGGTGCTTATGGACATAACTCTTTACGCACCTGATCAGGAGCAGGCAAATTATATAAAATCGAAAATTCAGATGAATCCTACAGATTTCTATTGCAGAGTGGTGGACTATATAATCGAGAACGAAGAATATGTGCCGTCTGCTGCAGAGGAGCAGGGATTGTTCTAAAGAAAGTGGAGCCGTCTGGGCATATGCTCAGGCGGCTTTTGCAAAAAAATTATTTTTTTGTGACATTTTGAGAGGGAAAAAGTATTTCTTATAAAGGGGTGATCAAATGGACGTCAATTTGAAAAATACGCCTTCAGAGATAGACAGGCTTATAGATAAATATAAAAGTACCGTTTATGGAATCGCTATAGCACGTCTTGGCTCAAAAGCAGATGCAGACGATGTTTTTCAGGAAGTGTTTCTTGCAGCTTATCGAAAGGGGATAACAGTCAAGGACAATGATGAGGAGAAGTTCTGGCTTATCAGGACTACTCTCAATCAGTGCAAAAAGATAACATTGTCAAGCTGGCGCAGGCGTACAGTTCCCCTTGAAGAAAGAAAGGAAGAGGTAAGCTTTTTCAGAAGCCGTGAGGAAAATGATGTTTTCTGTGCTGTAACGGAACTGCCTGAAAAATACAGAATGGTGGTCTATCTTTACTATTTTGAAGAGATGTCTACTGATGAGATAGCTGAGATAGTGAAAGTACGCAGTGGAACGGTGAGAATGCAGCTTACAAGGGCAAGAGAAATGTTGAAAGAAAAGCTGAAAGGAGGATATTTCTATGAATAAGGAATTTTTCAGAGGCATGAAAGAGCAGATAGAGCCTGATGAAGAGCAGGTCGAGGAATTGAAAAATAAGCTCAACAATACTGCGGCGGTAAGCAGGAAACCTATGTGGATAGGCGGAGTATGTGCGGCGGCACTGTGCGTGGCAGTTGGAGCAGGTCTGTTTTTATCCGACAGCAAAACTGATAAAAACAGCATAAAGACAAGCGGCAGTTCATCAGTGCAGTACAATGACAGTTGGTCGCCTGACCTTATAAATAGAAATGGGAACGGCTCTGACGAAAATCAGACAGTAGCTGGTGGCGAAACAGAGGAAAGCATTGCCGACAGTACACACGATTCGAAGATCGACAACGGCAAGACGGACGATACGCCCAATACAGACAACAATATGGGTGGAAATACGCACATAACAGACAATGACCACATAAGTGACAACAATGGCGGAATTATTTCAGACAATAGTAATACAGAAAATACAGATAGTAATGCAAACGACAGCAAATCGGAGACCACATCGTCCAAAAATGAAACGGAAGACCCTATAGAGTTCGATGACAAAGACCCTGTATACCCTGAGATATATGTGCAGGACGAAAGGCTTTTTGATATGACGTTAAAGGGCAAGGCGTTTGCGTTTCCTGCAAAGTATAGTGATGTAGCGGATATGGGCCTTTGGGCGGCAGGTTTAGGTGGTTATTCTGAGAGCGTTGACCCGAAGAATTATGTGATAGCGGAAGATGATATGGAAACTTTCTTCAGCAATGGTGCAACAGGATATTCAGGAAGCATGACCATTGACAATTATACTTATGAAGAAGCTAAGGCAAGTGAATGTGATGTTATGGGATTGTTTTTGGATAATTGTCCTGAGTTCTCTATAGGCGGAATAAATACTGGATCGACTATAGAGGAAGTGAATAAGACATTCGGCGTTAATTATACTAATGAGTGCAGGACGCTTACTGTACATTCGCAGAACGGCGCTTTTACAGACAGCAAGGGTACTTTTACTCTAACAGTTGTATTTGCGTTCAATGACGGGGTAGTTTATCATGTAGGCGAGTCAAAGATATATTCGACGTTCTTCTGATCGTCAATATTGTGTAAGTTTTGTACTGTTTCTGTGCAAAATAATGAAAATATCTATAAAAAACATAGAAACGGTACAAAACGCTTGACAAAAAGGCATAAAAGTGATAAAATAAACAAGTCGCCTCGAGAGAGAGCGATAAAGAAAGAAGCGAAACGAAGGTAAAAGGTTCGGGAGAACAGAAGAGACCTGAGGAGTAGCACGAAAAGAACTTCATAAAAAGTTCACAAAGAAAAGTCTTGACAAAGCTTAGCTAATATGATATAATAGATAAGCTGATTTAAGACAGCACATTAGAAAGCACGAAAAAATCGGAAGTCAAAAAACTTTTTTGAAAAAACTTCAGAAAAGGGGTTGACAAAAGATAAAAAGTGTGATATAATGTAAAAGTTGCACGACACAAAAGAGTGTAACGAAACAGCATCTTGAAAATTGAACAAAGACGAATAGTACGAAACCCTTGAGAGATTCTTTTGAGAAAAAGAATTAAAGGTCTAACATAAAGACGTAAAAGAAATGTACGTTCAGTGAAGTGAACTGAAACAGGATAACAAGAGCAGAGATGCTTTTGATATACAACTTTAATT